>ERZ807291.7193-NODE-7193-length-13067-cov-5.775054_pt1 | contig 13067 bp, 9 predicted proteins | sample MGYA00521257_ERZ807291 | MGnify/ENA primary metagenome ERZ807291 (study PRJEB31413, sample SAMN03169783) | marine metagenome | biome: Marine; feature: Water; material: Subsurface seawater | place: North Sea | collected 2011-04-28 | depth 1 m m ...
GAAAAATGATTCCCAATCCGTCGAGAATTTCGGCCATACGAAACCTGCGACCTGCCTTCCATGCCCAGAGTTGAGGGCTTACATACTGTAAGACCACGGTTGATCCCCCACCCTTAGAGGATATCCCCCGCTCCTTCAAGGCCTGGGCTAACCGAAGGTTAAACCCTGGATAATCGACCAGTAATACGCATCGGGGACGAGCCCGTTCAATCCAGGCAAGGGTTTGTTTGAAAAGGTTGCGAAAAAGGCTGTAATTTTTGATAACCTCTATTAATCCGACCACCGCATGATTAGCTAAGAAGAATACTTGCTCGGCTCCTGCCTTGATTAACTCCTCCCCGCCTAAGGAAAAAATGCTAAGATCCGGATATTTAATCTTTAAATCTTTAACCAAACGAGCACCATGCTCATCGCCCGATGCCTCTCCCGCAACCACCAACAGGTCGACCGGACCAGATGGTTGAGAAAATACGGTTGGCTTGCTCAAGGATTCCAACTGGATTGAATTTGTCGAGTAATCGTCAGGGCAACCTCAAGCGCCGACTTCCCAAAACTACCATCGGTCTTGGGCGTGGTTGTTTCGACCACACAGGAAAGAAAAGATTCCAGTTCAAGAGCAAGCGGTTCACCCTTCTCTACCGGCACTTCATGACGGTCCAAAGAAGGCCCGGACTTTTTAATGAGGTGTCCTTTTTGATTCATGAAATCGAGAGATAGGTATCCAGTGTCCTGAAAAACCCGGATTTCCCTGGCCTTTTTTTCGCTGACCCGACTGGCACTTAAATTAGCAACACATCCATTGGCAAACACAAGGCGGGCATTGGCTATATCCTCCGTTGGAGAAAGCACGCGAACTCCAATAGAATCAATTCGTTCGATCGGGGAATCCACCAGAGCCATGGCAATGCCAATATCGTGAATCATCAAATCCAGAACCACACCGACTTCTGTACCACGTGGTTGAAAGGGAGCAAGGCGTTCCGAGGTCAAATACCTCGGATATTTGACCTCGGTCTCAAGAAAGGTCATGACAGGGTTGTAGTGCTCGATATGTCCGACCTGTACAAGCACTTTGGCCTGATTGGCTCGTTCGAGGATGGATTCTGCTTCCTCTGAGGATACACAGAGTGGTTTTTCCACAAGTAGGTGGCAACCATGTTCGATTAAATGATGAGCGACCTCAGCATGCCGATCAGTCGGGCAAACTACGCTGACTGCATCACAGGCAGCACCGAGTTCATCCAATGTGGTATATCGTGGACAATTGTATTCCGCACAGACTGCTGCAGCTGCCTCGTCATTAGGTTCATATATACCAGCAAGTTCAGCTCCCTTTAGGGCGTGATAAAGACGGGCGTGATGTTTGCCCAAGTAACCGACTCCGGCAACTCCACATTTTAAGGAGGATGGCATGGATTTGTTCATGATAAAAGATGCATCCCGGGTCAAACCTCGTTCAATCGACCTTCGGAAAGAAAAGTTTGTCGATCCGTGGCCCGAGCAAACGCGAGGTTGTGGGTAACGAGAATAAGAGAAGTCCCCTCCTCGGAACATGCACGGAGAAGAAGGTTCATAACTTCTTCTCCTGTTCGTTCGTCCAAGTTGCCAGTCGGCTCATCCGCAAGCAATACCTTGGGTCGGTTAAGCAAAGCCCGGGCAATAGCAACCCGTTGCCTTTCTCCACCAGATAATTTTCCAGGGATTTGGGTTATTCGGTTGCCCACCCCCATTTGATCGAGCAAAGAACGAGCACGATCCTGTACCGAGGCATCGAACTCTCGGGATATTTTCGCAGGCAGGGTCACATTTTCCAATACATCGATTTCAGGAATCAAATAATAGGCCTGATAAACCACCCCAAGAAAGGAAGCCCGGTGAGCAACCTCATCACGACTGGCTGAACGGTCACATCGCATCACCCGGTCTCCCCAGGTCAACTCTCCCTGATCTGCCTGCTCAATTCGAGCCAACAGGTTAAGAAGAGTAGTTTTCCCACAACCTGATTCCCCACGGATACTCAGGGAAGATGATTGAGGAAGGGAAAGATTAATGCCTTGTAAAACCTGCAGTTCCTGAGCACCCAGACGAAAGGTCTTGGAAAGGTTGCTTGCCTGAAGTGCTAAAGATTTATTCATTGCGTAGAGCATCTGCGGGGTTCATTCGGGAAGCCCGCCAGGCTGGGATTAAACCGGCAAGGGTAGAAACGAGGATGGAAAACAGGGCAAAAGTAAGAAAAGTGGAGGCACTTTCAGAAGACTCCCAGGGATAAGGAACACTCAAACTGTAAAAGTCATAAAACTGAGCGACTCCTGTTTTCCCCTCATCTCCTGCAATTCGAACGACAATGAAAGACATGATGGCATCGCGGTAATGAATAAAGAGAAGTGCCAAGCCACATCCTAGAATTGCTCCGAGCAAACCGATGAGAAATCCTTGCAAACAAAAGATTGAACCAACCGAACCGCGGGCTCCCCCCATCGCAACCAAAAGTCCAATTTCACGAATTTTACGTAACACCGAAGTCATCAAGGCAATGGCAATGGCAAAAGCGGCAACCAAACCGATTGGTACCATAATTAAAATCATTAAATATTCCTCAAACTTCAAGAGATCAAAAAACCAAGCATTTTCCACAAACCAGGGAACAAAAGCCCAATTCACTGATCTGGGAAGTTCCAATTCCTCACACAAAGCATGTAGCTTTTCTTCGTCTGTAGAAATCTCAGGGGAAAATTTCATGAACATTCCATCACATAATCCATTTACGCTGCGTACATCTTCCAATAGCCTAAAGGAACCAATCATGGACTCGGCATGAAACCCCTGCCAGGGTACTTCAAAAATCCCCCCGATCCGAACTTCCTTCGGAGGGATCATCTCATTGGCTTGTGCCCGCTGAATCATAGATGGTGAAAAGACCTCAATCGTAGAGGAACGAAAAGTTTGATAAATTGATTCTGCTCCAATCTCTGGTTGCATACCATCTGACATAACCTCAAAGACTGGAGTGCCTGGACCGGCATCTAGTATACTCCCTTCCGGTCTTAGTTTTTCTTCAAAGTTCAAACCGATGGACCTTAAAATCCATTCTCCTTCACCCAAGTATTTCAATTTCCATTCGGCCGAAGGAACCTGGTAATCCATGGCATACACCCGAACGCCCAAGTTGGGATCGGTAAGGCTCTTTGATTGTCCAGTTCTTAAAATAGCGCCCGGACGCACTCCCAAGCGATTTGCCACATACTGACTTATAAAAACGCTATCATCCTGCAGGTTCTCGCTCAGTGGTACCGGTGTGACATCGACCGCATCATGAGCATCCATTCTCTGTTGTCCGTTTTTGAGAAACTCGTCAAGGGGTAACACGGACGGGCCTGAAGAAAGGTCGATCCCAATAGAAAGGGGAACGGATTGATAGTCCTGTTTTTGAACAAGCAGTGGCCCCTGAAGATAAGGGGAGACCGCAAGAATTTCTGATCTACTAAGCAATTCTTTTTGTAATTTCGACCAATCCTTAGACCGGCTCAGAGGAATGGCACGGGCATGTCCTTGCGCATCTATGATATCCTCCTTGAACTTGTGCTGGAATCCTTTCATGAAAGCAACCACCACAATCATAACATTTAATCCAAGTGCCACACCCACCACAGCTAGGAGAGAGAAAAATGAAACCTTGCGCTGTGTCGGGAACAACTGCTTCCAGGCAAGAAAGAGAGGCCAAGGAATCTTCACAAAACTACAAAGTTTAAAAAAAACCCAGCAACTCAGTCCTCGAGTGCAGGCCTGGTGAAATTGGAGTCAAGTAGACTAAGATTAAGGTCAGCAGGGATCAAACCCCTAACCTTTTCGGAAAATTGGTTTAGGGCATTTGGGTCAATTTCAATCTCAGGAATGGGGAATTTCTCCTGAAAGAAATAGATATAACCAGCATAAAGGGCGAAGATAGCCACCAAAAAAAGTGCAATTCTAAACAAACTCTTTAAAACCAAAAAGATAAGAAGAAAAGCAAGCAAGGCTAAGACCAAGCTAAAAAGCGGATTTGCTGAAATTTGATGAATCAAGTCTTGCATGGATAAAAACCTTGTCGAGAGCAGGGATTATCTCAATTCAAAAACATGGAATCAAAGGACTCACAAAGCCATTTAATTTGAATTAAATGAACTATTGAAATCGAACCCCTGATATTTCGTACGTAATTGTACTTTGAAATCATTCAAATCACGTTCAAGCACCCTGGCAATAGCGGCAGTCCTTTCGGATGTATTCTTTTTGTCCGTTAATTTAGTATTCCACACACCTCTTTGGCTGTGTTTAATAAACCCACTTTCACCAGGCAAACGATCATTTAGGCCTCCATACTTGGCCATTTCTTTAGCAAGTTCCAGTTCCGAGAGTTTTGTACGGGTCGCCAATTTCCTGGCTTCCACGACTCGGGTTCTGAGCTTTAACCATTTTGATTCATCCTTTAATCGGTCCAATGATTTCAATGAATGATCAATTTCCACGGTTATAGAATCGGTATTAATACCCGAAAATCCATCTTCAACAACTTCAACAAAAAGCTCATTTTTTTTCTCAGTATGTTTGCATGAAATCCCAAGCAAGGGACATGCAAAAAGTAATACCGTTCGAAACGGGCTCAAGAACAAGTTCCTACTTACGTACCCAATCGCCCGAGGACTTTTTAAACCAGTGACCCTTTTTCGCCTTGCTTGCTATTGCTTGAGAAAATTTTCGCGCCACCGTTTCTTCACTTCCACCTGTCTTGCGAGAAAGTGCCTGAAAAAGAGATTTCCTGTCCGCATTTTCGGATTCAACCAATTTTTTGGCGTTTGTATTGTCTACTTCCCTTAGATGTAAGTATCCGTCCACTCCCTCGCCTACAGAGCCTGCATCTTTGGCTGTGATCACCTCGGTTAATCGATTTTTCATGCGATCCGAAAAATCAGCTTGCAAGCAAAAAACAGGTAAGAAAAAAGCAAAGGAAATAAAAATTTTAGGTATAAAATTCATGGGATTCATTCAGTTGGGTTAGCAGGTGCATCATCATACAAATCGTCGAGGAAATCATTCACTTCTTGTTCCACCTTGATGGTAATATTGTGATCGAGAGTGATGTGGTGTTCAGTTTTTACTACAGTACAGGAAAGCAGAAAAAAGCTGTAACTAAGGATTAAGACTTTGAATATTTTCACTCTTTTTATCTTAAGGGGCTTTGTTCGATTCAATCAAATATGATTTTTGATGTTTAAAAGTTTCTTGATGCTGAACCAACCTTTGAAAGATCGAGTTGCTGGAGAAGAGCTTCTAAACCGCCAATAATTTTGGGCCTGTACTCAACGGTGATTTTTTTTCCCTCAACCATAGATTCCCCGATTACATTCATTTCCACGACCCGATCTCCATCTTCCAGAAGATTAAAATTAACCTTTAAGGTATCGAGATTCAGGTCGGCCAATGCTTTTTCCAGCATGATCATATTTTGATATTCGCTCCCCTCCGGATTCAGTCCATCCGTGAGTGCTCCATCCAAATTTAGAGAAAGATGAGCAAGTTCCGTTGGGTCCAAACTAAGAAACCCACCGTAAAAGTCCCAACTTGAATCATACAATTTTCGAAGACTCACCTTGCCTGATAAGTTTCCATCCATACGGGCATCGAGATCGTCAAAGGAATCAAGGATTGCTTGAGATATCAAGTTGGATGCACGCAGCCGCAACTCCATACTATCCTCTGCCTCGCTGAGTACGGTTCTGTCTAAGGCAACCACACCCCCAAACACCTCAATTTCCGCAAGATCAATCACCTTTTCTCCTGTGGGAAGGACCTCAAATAAAACTTTTCCATTTTGAAATTCTCTGCCGGACACTTCGATATCAAAGGTCAAACTCTGAGTGCCATTAGTTTCCAAGGGATCGAGCGAAGAAAACTTCAAGTTTCCTCCCAGGTTTTTAAGAAGATATGTATCACCATCAAACATCTCAATCTGTGAGTCCATAAGACTAACACTGAGTGCACCAGTATTTCCTTGAACCCATTCGATCGCTAAATTTGCTGGATTGGCGGTGCACTCAAGGTCTTCCACTTTCAGTTCGATCTTTGAAAACTTGACTCGTTGAGAAGAATCAACGGTGAAACCAATTGATACATCCTCAATCTTTTGGTCTTCCCCAATAAAAATGGCACGGGATGTAAAGGTCTGGTCTTTGGACAGACTGGGTAATTCATCTAAATTTATTTCTCCAGAATAACTAAGGTTCTGCAAATTTATACCCAGGCTGGGCAAAGATGCATTTGCCTTAATCAACTCTACTTGAAAGCGATTCTCTCCCATCCACTCCACTGATACAACACCGTCATATAAATTTAATAGCCCAGCTTCTAAGTGAAGGGCGGAAAACCTAGCATCTAATCTCTTAAATCCTGTTATTTCACCCTCATCATTTGTGGATAAATCTATAGAATCAACCGAGAGTCCAACCAGTTCAGCATCGGGTAATATTCCACCTGTGACCAATGCCTTTACCCGACTGTTTAATGCGAGGTTCCCTGAATCCATTCTCGCACGTATATTCATGCCATTAACCTTCAGGTTCTCGCCCCAGTTCAAATTTGCATAAAGATTACTTTCCCAGACACTACTGGAGGTTGGAGTTACGAATAAAAGACTTCGAGGCACTGCCAACGACAACCCCAAAATATTGATGACCACATTGCTCGAATTCACCTCCATAAATTGATCAATTATTCCATCCTCTTTAACCCGACCGGTCCACTGCACACTGCCCTGCCCTTGTTCAATTTGTACCTTAGAAAATTCCGTAAGTAGTTCATTAGGAATCATAGGAATCGATTCCGTAAAAGGGAGTAACCGACTAAGATCGGGCAATCTCAATCTCGTACTTATGAAAAGATCGGAGTCCTCCAGTACAGATGTTGATTCCGTTGACCAAGGCATGCCTGACAGGTTTCCATCCATCCTCACCTGAGCAAGATTTTCATACATGTCCGCCTGCAAGTTTACAGAACCAAAAACACTTTTGGTTCCATCAGTTAGATCGATGGAGCCATTTCTCAGGCGCAAAAAACGAACAAGTGGAGAAGAAAGCGATTGAGCCACTTTTTCCTGTAAAGTTCTTTTATCCTCGGACTTATTTGATTCTTTAGATAACCACTCTGAAAAATTATATAGATCAATTTGAAGTGCAGGATTGGAAAGAGATATTGCATTCACCCTGCCCTCTGCTAAGTCAGCAGGCTGATAAAGCAGTTCGACAGATCCAACAGAAAAGTTTCCTTCCTTCGCAGCAACCTGTAAATTATCGATTTGTATACCGTTAAAACTAACATGGCTGACATCTAGATCTGTGTCAGTAAAACCAACCTCATTGGCAATTTTATGCAACCCCCAATCCACTGCAGAAGGAAGACTATACCATATGCATACAAGGATAGCACAGACTACAATAACAAAGCCTGAAAAGAAAAATCTTTTCCGCGGAATTTTCAACTCAAGTAAAAATGTCTTAGTTTATCTGCTTGGGCATAAATATAGGAGGCAAGCTCTTTTGAGAAACCACCTTTGAAAAAATGCCTTTAAGCGTTCCGAAGATAAACTTTCGCGTTTCCTGAAAAGACTGCTTCAGCAAGATCCAAATGAGCCGGAGCACTAATAGGTTCGTTCGATGAAGGAGCAGAAGCCTGTCCGGAAACAAGTATAGCAACTTTACCGTAGAGGTTGGCATTTTCTCCATCAGTTGGTGCCATCACCTCTCCCTCATTCAACCATCTACGTAACTGCATTTGACTCCATCCATTATAGGGTTCCTTTGCTCCTAGGAGGTTTTCCGCAAATCGCATTGCAGCAGTTTTCCAAAGACTGCCAGAAAGTTCTGGTGACTCCCCCATAATTGCCTGCATCGCTTCTGTGGTTAGCCATAAAGCAGTAACCGGTGAATCAGCGACCACATTGGCGGTCCGGGGCACACCCCCTAACACCGCCATCTCTCCGATAACTGCTCCTCTGCCCATAATGTCAACCACGACATCTCCAATGGACACACGAACACTTCCCCGGGTAATTACGATCATGCCATCCCCTTCATCTCCTTGGCGCATAACAATGTCTCCGGAGTTGTAAGCCCTCGGTTCGGAGGTTTGTAAAATTTTGGCGATTAAGTCACTGGACATGCCCTTCAACCAGTTCACCTCCCGTAATACCTCCTCAGGTTCTGGCAAGCGTAACTCCAAGGGACTTTCCATGACTTTCTTCATTCTTTCTTCCACATCCACAATCATGCGGGAAGCTTCATCTGCCTCGAGCATTCCCTCGCTCTTCAACTTTTTAATTGAATTGCGCTCATGATTGAGAACGGAACGAATGGCATCTTTTGTTTCAATACCCACAGTCGCTTCCGGGTAATTTTCATGCATATTACGTATATATTCAAGTCCACGTAATCGGTTCTGTCGAATTTCATCCTTAAGCAAACGGGAAGTCTTTTGCTGCTTTTCTGCATCTCCACTTTCGTCAAGTTCCTTGACCAATGAATCAACCATCTTGGCCATGGTTTGCTGGGCGATTACAAATGCCTTCGCTGAGTCGTAACTCACCGTTATTTTATCGGAAAAATAACGCTTCAGAAATGGTAGGTCTTTAAGTGCTTCTGTCAGCTTACTAACCGTACAAATATTCTCCAAATAAGTACGATCTGTTAACGGAACTTTTCCTTGCAGATCAAGAAATTCGCTTAGGTTATTGTCAAGTTGTGCAACGGCAGTCGCACTAAGTAAACCGGAACGAAATTGCCCCCAGTAACTGCTTCTTTCCTTTTCAAGTAAACGACGTCGAATCTCAGCCAAGGTATCCATGCCCGAAAGCTCATCTGCAGTCAGCGGATATGTCACAGGTTCCGGAAGGAAATCACGAACCAACCCCCAATTTGCACCACTTAGAAATCGATCATCTTTAAGTAAGTCCATCTCGCTCTCACAGCCTTGAGATATGTTACCCGATGCATTGGAAAACATTAATTTCTTGACCGCAGGCAAAGCCGTAAGCCCAAGCTTATTTACCAAGGTTTTAATTGTGGTAGCATTTACAAGCAAGGTTAGTAGAACGATTCCGGAAATCAGAAAAAGAAACTGATCCCGAACCCGAGCAGAAATCCCCACCAAGGATGCCTGAGCAATGGCTCCTCCACCCTCTCCAAGAATGACCACACTCATATCACCGCTAGCCAATTTCTCACGCATGTCAGCAACTTCTTGGGTGGTTTTTTTCCCGAGGTAACGATCCGCAAGTCCAGTGGGTTGAGAAATCGATTGAACTTTCCCACCTTGAATCGAAACCTCGGCATGAGACAGAGAAGCTCCTTGAAAAAGATTGGGGTTTTGTTTCGTAACTAGTTGTTTTCCCAGTTCACTATCCACCACAAATACAGCGGTAGTAGATTCTTTGTAGCCAGACCCTGCGTCATCCACCGAGAATTCATAGCGTAAATTTTCAGAATAAACCACAAGGGCCAAAGCCAGTCCGATCGCACCACGAAGTGCTCCCCACCATACAACGACCGCATCTTTTCCGGGCAGTCCATAACCCGCCTTGCGCATCAGCGGATAGAAAATTCCCATATTGATCCCTCGAACAATATGAATGGCAACATAGACAAGTCCAAGAATGGCAAAGTCCATGCCCGTAGGGTTACATTTTTGAGCAATGACCACGCCGACGACAATAAAGATGATAACATTAGCAGCAAAGGCGGTAAATTCCCAGAACTCGTGCATGAAATGCTCAACCTCTGGGCTGATGCGGGTTCTTCCCACACCAGCCATAACAATCCCCAAAGCCACTAAGCCCAAAACACCAGAGACATGGAAAAAGTGCTCGCATATAAAGAAAACCGCATAAGAAGTTACAAGAACAACCGTGATCTCTATCAAAGGATCATTAAACACTTTACGTACCCAAAGAATAGCAACCAAGCCAACCACCACACCGACTAAACCACCTGCTGCACCAATCTTTCCAAATCCGATGGCAGCACTTCCGATAAAGCTACCAGTCCCTAAAAAGGCTTCCGCCCCGGTAACCACCCCGATAAGCAATACAAAGGCAACAATTGCGGTACCATCATTAAGCAAAGATTCACCCTCAATTAGAGTGCCCAGTTTTTTACTGGCCCCCAATTCTTTCAACAGAGCGACCACCGCCACCGGGTCCGTGGCACTGACCACAGCCCCAAACAGCATTGACGCCAGGACAATGAATGCCCCAGCATCCACATTCCAATCCTCTAGTACTCCACCCGGGCCACCAAAGACCGTAATCATCCCCACGAAAGCAAATCCCGACATCACTGTAGCAGTTACAATTCCCGGACCCGCGAGGTAAAACGCATTGAGAAAGGATTTTTTAAAGGTATGAACATCGAGGGCAAAACCCGCTTCAAAAATAAGAATGGGTAGAAAAACATAGAGGATCAAATGACCATCCAAGTGCCCACCCCAAGTAATCGCTCCGCTCAAAGTATCAACAAATTTTGCCCACAACCCACCTGCCTGCTCAGCATGCTCCACACCGTGTGCATGTCCTCCATGCGGTCCATAGGCACGATTCAATGCACCCATACCCAGACCAATCAATAGCAGCAGAACCGTGAAAGGCAGTGGCACGCGCTGCAAAAAATGGCGGGTCGCTGCCCCGATAACTAAAGAAACGATCAGAAAAAAGAGGCCGTAAAGGTATTCATGCCCACCTGAAGAAGCGAGTATTATGGGAAGGTTGGATTCGATCATTTTCGAAGAACGGGTTTGGGATTATTCGGAACCTCTGAGCAATCGTGAGGGAAATGGCCTGATGCTGGATTCACTCTGGTTAACATTAAATCTTTTCGGTGGTCTCCCCAGCAATTCACTCAGCGGATCATTGACCCCGTCAGCATAAACTCCTGAACCATTCGAGTGGTTGGTATTGGACGGTGGTTTTTCTGAGATTTTTTTTGTAGGAACGACTTCAAAACTCTCTGCCTGTTTGGCACTTCCCACAACCGCACCATAAGTTTTTCCGACCATTTTTGACTGGGCGTCCGTCATACTCGCAATGGACTTTCGGAAACTTGTGCTGTTTGGAAAGCCAGAAACCAGGTAGGAGCTTTCAATTAACTTAGAAAGATTCACGCTTACTTCCTCTCCAAATCCGCGCCCCCCGGGCATAAGGAAGACAAGTTGACCAGGGAGAAGCATAAAATCTTGGTCGTTGGCAAGATCAGTTAAAGAAATTTTACCCAATAACCCAACCGCTTTGAATCCACCATTGGGTTCAACATTAATCAAGCAACATCCAATCCCGTTCACCCCAAGTTTAGATTCGGGTCCAAGTAGGCTAACTTGGTTGGAGAGCCTTCGTGAATTCATCATTAATGCCCCCTGTTCAAAAGTCATTTCTGAACGGTTCAAAGTAAATACCGTACCCGCTCCAAATCGGAACTGAAAACCAGCCGCTAAAGTCTCTAGACCACTTCTTGGCCTGACGGAAATGCGTTTCCCATTAGGCAGGAAACTCGCTTTCGACAAAGCTTCGTTCTTGCCTTCATCTGAACGCCAAAGACCTCCATCTCCTTGAGCATAGACCAAAAGGTGTGAGTTTTGTCCCTTAAGTTGACAAATTGATAAGCAGAAGATGAATAAAAGCAGGTTGAACCCTCGCATAGTCAAAAGCAAAAAGAATGAAGTCGAATAGGTCAAACCTTCAAAATAAGAAATCTCTTAAATCTAACTTTTAAAAATTCCCCATCATTGTATTGAATAATGGAAACATTATCCCAGAAATCCGGTATGAATGCTTATTCGGGAACGGCTTGATTTCCTAATTTTATAAAATCTTTGGAGTTATAGTCATAAAAAGTTACCCGTTGTTCGATTGTGCCCAAAAAATAGGTCCAATCTCCTGAATCAAAACGGTACATAAATGGATATAGATCATCCTTTGTCCATAACCAACCCAATGTATCCTTCCACATCCAAACGGATGCAGACTCTCCAAGCTTCGGATAAACCCAGCCCATTTTTTCATGAAAGCTCCAACCGTTGGGAGATTGATAAAAACTTCCCCACCATGAACTAATCCACCAGCCATTCATATTTTCAATAGCTTGAGCATTGGCCCATCCATCTCCTGCCAATGGAGTTTTTAAAGTCACGACTTTTTCAACACCCAGTCCGGTGCCTTCCAGGTTTTGGGCATAAGCACGGAGGTAAATATTTGTCCAGGTTGGTTCAGGGGTTACTAAAGTTTGCAAGTTTGTATCCCCGTTATTGTGTGTGGCTGCAATACGCGTCACTCCAACCTGGTCAGGACTCATAATAGAGGATCCACTAACAAACACACCCCAACTGGACAGGTCACCATTTCCACCTGAATCAAGGAGGTTGGTCTGCACCAATAATTTACCATCTATCAATTCTCCGCTGAGCTCTGTCTGCACGATGGGAAAGAATGCATCACTGACAGAAATTTCAAATTCCGCCTCAATATAACCACCGAATTGATCGCTTGAGCGAACAGTAATTGTATGGCTGCTTGATTGCTCAAAATCCAAAACTGCAGAAGTAATAAGAGTACCGTTCTCATCCACCTCAAATAAACTGGGCTGGTTATTTTCCGATGTCATCAATTCGTAAATATATGCACGAATACCGTTCGGATCATCCGCATCGCTGGTTGAAAACTGGCCCACCGCCGTCCCCACTGGCATGTTCTCTTCCACTATTCTGGAATTCAATGTGATACCATCGGGTGCTTGGTTAGTGACCGTAACGCTCCTACTAACTTCAACGGCCTGATTACCCGAGCTATCTGAGACTCGATAAATTATGATGTATGTACCAGGCACACTTGAATTAACTTCTCCGACAACCTGGACAGATGCGGTCAAATTGCCATCAATCGTATCCGTAGCCCCAACCCCTTCATCTAAAAATGCCTGCCATACTCCGATGGATATATTAGCATTTCCATTCAACGAAATTACAGGTTCGCTGGAGTCTACAAAATTCACCATTCG
>ERZ807291.7194-NODE-7194-length-13065-cov-4.373328_pt1 | contig 13065 bp, 6 predicted proteins | sample MGYA00521257_ERZ807291 | MGnify/ENA primary metagenome ERZ807291 (study PRJEB31413, sample SAMN03169783) | marine metagenome | biome: Marine; feature: Water; material: Subsurface seawater | place: North Sea | collected 2011-04-28 | depth 1 m m ...
CTAATAGATGAACCAGCACCAGAAGTAATAAAGCTTCCGTTGTATGATTTAATTCTAATAACTCCACCAGAAACTGAATGCAGAGTACCGTACCAATCAGCAGTTGCTTCAACACCAGCTTGAGTAGTTTGACTACTGCCTTGGTAAACAGTAACGCCTCTTGTAAAGTTTGTAAGGGTTGGAGATCCAGTATGAGTAATTGTTGCTTTAATATCAGCTACGTGAAAACCGTTTACAGTCATAGTTTGACTTAGTTCGGTTCCGTTTTTATATACTCTTACAATACCAACTGGATTTGCTTCAATCACAATCCTAGCGACTTTCGCATGAGCAATTGTATCGGGAGAGCCAGTGCCAACTTTTAAATCGGCAGAAGTACTAAAGTTACCGGAAGAATCTCTAACTAAAATTTTATCAGTTGAAGCTGAAACAATAGTCGCTGAATAGCTGGCGGATCCAGAAGTACCTTGATAAATAATAGCTCCAGCAATATAACTGCTTGCTAAGGATGAAACACCTTCAAGGATAATATATCCTCCAGTGTTATCTAAGGTATGTGTTGGACTTGTTTCAAACCGCGCTGTTTTAGCTGGGGTCGAAGTGTCAGAACCGGCAAATAATGTATCACCAGCTCCAGCACTATAGACATAAGTCTTATCTGCCATTAACGAATTAAGCTGTTCGTTATCACCTAGATGCAGTGAAATCTCGTTAGACTTTTGCCTAAGAGTTTCTAGTGTATCTGATTTATAAATTCTAGTTTCTTTATTAGCCATTATTTTCCACCAATTAGTTTCTGTAACATTTTCTTGATATCAGCAACATCATTCTTGAGATTATCTATATCAATAGATTGTTGCTCATCAAGCTTTTTTTTGTTTTCTACTGCTTTAATCTGAGCTCGTCTTGCGACAAAAGCATCTGTATTAGTATTTATAATAGCTTGATTGGTGGTATCCCTCACTAAGCTAGGATTATTTTCAACTTTCTTTTTTCTAGGCATTACTTTTATTCCTAATTATGTAGCTGCGATCGCTCGTAAGTCTTTTACCGTTGGAGGCGTAGAAGAATTCTGAGATCTTAAAATTATTTTAAATGCTAGTGAACCAAAACTTCCAGTTGGATCAATATTATATTGAACTTCACTATAAACATCACTGTTATTAATAGGTATCGATGCTACAGGATTAGCCGTTTGCCATTGCAGTGAATTAAAGTCCACGTCAGATCCTGCAGGTGATGTCTTATAATACACATCTATATTAGAACCTGAAGGCCTATTAACCGAAAGATAAAGATCAATAACATCTGCCTCTTCAGCTAGGTCAATCTTCTTAGTTATATATTTGCAAAGTTCTGATCCACCATAAGCATTTGTTTCCGCCACATCTCCGTTATCGCCAATTCTATTTTGAACTAGAATAGCTGAAAGTCTATTGGCATCTAAAACCGGAGTTAAGTGAGTACTATCTGATGTAAGTACTGCTTTAATCTTAAATGACTTTCCAGCTCCAGTTACTAAGCTTTGGTTATTACCAGAAACAACTACTTGGGGCACATTAAACAAGTTATTCATATTTGGTAATATTTCAATTGGATTACTATTATCCATAGTATGCGCCACTTCATTACCATTAATAGATTTTCCTGAACATGGAGTAAGATAGAATCTTATATCAGTTCCAGGTACAATAGTAGTTGCTGCTACTAATTGACATAAGTCATAATGATAATTTTCTGTTGCAGTAATTGAACTTCCTCCACCAGAGCCAGTAGCATTTGCATTAGTGCTTCCAACTGTTATATTGTATGAGTCATGTTTAACACTACTTATTGTGTGCGTTCCATTAATATCACTGGCATTAATATTGTTAAACCCAGTTGCTCCTGCAATTGTGACTTTACAAGATGCTCCATGTAAACCGTGATTTTTATGTCTTACCGTAATTACATTAGATCCAGAAGTTGTTGCAAGTGAATCTGATTTTAGAGTTTTAACGGGTATTGCATCATTCACTAAATATAATTCTTTTTGCGATGAACCAAATTCAGCTCTGTTCAAAGTAAACTTAAGATCTTTACTTTGATCTGGAGTCCATGTTGAAGCATTTTGAGAAGTAAAGAATGAACCGCCATGAGGTTGCTTATTAATTCTATAGTTAGTATTGCTTACGTCAAAGCCACCCATTTCAGCAACCCAAACTTCATACTCATCACATTGTGACTGTATCACGATTGAGTATTCTTGATCTTGCATAAGATAAACTGGATAATCAAAAGTAAATCGCGTAGCGGTTGCAGCTGTAGAAGATACATTTACGCTAGCAGAATACTTATCAACTTCTGTTCCCGGGATGGTGATCTGAGTGGGCGTGCCATTTTCATTTGCGACAATACTTACTGATACTGGAATATCAGTATCATCTCCACTCTTAATTGTAAATTTAGATTTAAAGAACAGATCAACGGAGGTCACAAACAGACCACCAGATTTTTCAATCAATATCGATTGAGCCAATGGATCTGACCAAGTGGTAGTTTGATTTCTAAATGTTTCACTAATGACTCTAGAATCATTTAACCTAGACGTTTCTAATCTTGGAACCTTAGTGTTAGTAATAGTTCTTTCTGTAGATTCGATTAAACCTTGAGCGTGGAATAAAGTTTCGGCAGAAGTATCTTCAGCAACTTTATCACCTGTAGAAGAATCTGATAATCTAAATTCTTTTACTCCAGTTTTAAATTTGACACTACTGTTTCTAGGTATAATAAACGTACCTGTAATCTTACCTTGGTTGTCTGTAGTTAATGTGCCAGAACTTCCTCCCGGATGTGATGTAGCTCCTGCATAATTAAGAACAGTGTTTGTGTCAGACCATTCTTGATAAGCTTCTTCTCTACAAAATGCAGTAACATTAACGTCATTAAAGAACGCATACACTTTAGTGTTAGGCTTCATTCTAGAAGCCTTAAAATAAAGTTGCCTTGATCTCATAAACGGAACAAAGTTAACTTCAACAATTCGGTTACTAGTTTCTCTTGTTACCGTATCAAAGGCGACATCAGTTCTTAGTCCCGATCTAGATTGATTTGAAGTTACAGTAGTAGTTGTTATGGTTTGTTGTTGGTTTTGTCCTCCAAAACGTCTTCTATTCCACCAGAAATCACCGCCAGATCTAAAGCCTCTATTTTGTTGAACTTCTTCTTCTACTTGTCTACCGGTCCAGTTAGTCTGCCATTCATTCCAAACAGTTCCTAATATACCGTCTTCTTCAGCTCGAGCAACAAACTGTTCATACTGACCGTCATCATCTATAACTACATCTGGTCTAACATCTGTTTCCTTCCATTCATCTGACTCAGGAGATAGCTGAACTCTACCGTCCCAAGTAAATACATTATATGGATTTACATTAATTGAGACAGACGCATACGGCTGAACATTATGAGCCACTTCAGAATAATTTAGTATCCAGTTTGATCCACGTTTCTGTGCTATATTTGACCCGCTTTGAGATGGATCTGTAATTAAGTTTATGTTTTTACTAGGGCATTCCGGCCTAAGCAATCCATTGTCTTTGTCAATAGATTCACTAGTTTCTTTATGTGCAGAATCTATTACAGTGTGATCTTTAAATGAATCTACTATAATACCGTTTTTTAACCGTGGTAATCCATTACTATCAACCATGTGTACGTCAGCTGCAGATTGTTCTAGTAATGATAACGAAGTATAGTATTCAAGATTTTTAATTCTTTTATCAAGCTTACCGATATCTTTCATAGTATATCGCTTATTGTCTTGTATTACAGGAATAATGTCGTTTAGTGTAAACACATACGGTTTTAGCTTTAGCTGATATAATGTCAATGCGTCTTCTTTATCAGAAGGTGGTTGTGGATATTCGGATGGAACTCCTTTAATAACTTCAAATCCGCCATCTCTTTTCATGACAAGTTTATCTATTCTAGGTAAGTAGTAATTAATATCTGCTGTTAATGCGTGCCCTACTTTTGGTGCACCGGACAAGCTTGAGCCAGCACCAGAGAAATTACTACTTGTGTTATTTTTTCTTGGCCTAAAGTCAATACAATCTCTTAAATCAACTGAACCAACCGAGCTAGAAAAGGATGGTATATCTGCGTAATCTTGAGCAGGATATGAATCAACACAAAAATAATCACCGGCTCCATGAGTATAATATTTAAGCGTTACTATCATATTTCCGGTAGGAACAGTTCCTGTACCACCATTTTTTACTATTTTACCTGTGTCATAAAAATTGTCTCTTTGACCGTTGTCTAAAGTAAAGTCTGCAGTAATATTTGCTCCTGTTGAATCTACAATAGACACAATCTCAATAACATCTGCATGTCCTAAGTCGTATGATGCAGTATTCCCATTGGTAACATTAATAGTTTTAGCAAATGTAGTTTTTGTTTTTGTTTTAGGCGCTATAGTTTTTTTAATTGTTGCAATAATTTCACAAGAAATATTATTACCAATACCTAAAGCATTTGTGTATTCTAAACCGTTTGTACCGTTACCGGTTCCTGATACAATGCTGCTGCTTACGTCAGTCTTAATTGGACTATTGCTTGGAGCAATAATAACATCGTCATGATCGGTAAAAAGTCCAACGCTTGTTGAAAATGCTAATGTTCCAGTTGCACTTGTAGTCGCAGTAAATTTTCTTTTTATAGAATACGTTGTATCTCTAGAAGGATCTGCTAAAGTTTTAATTGCCGACTGTGGTAACTTAAACACTGCAATATTATTACCGACATCAAATCTGGTTCCTTCAGAACCAGCTAAAAAGTTTGCCGAGAAGCTACCTGATCCAGTAACTTTATCCACATCCGAAAATGTTTTTGAACCATGAGTTATATTAATATCAAATAAATATAGTCTAACATGATCCGGATTTGCAAAGAATTCCATGCCACGAACTCTAGCAGTACCGACAGTAACAGTACCCCCAGTAGTATCTACTAAATTAATAGTTGAAAAGGCTTCTAAATCTGGAACTCTTGCAAAGTTAGATGCGTTAAGTTTAATATAGTTACCAAAATTTATTTGAGTGTTAGATTCATTCTGAAATCCTGTTGCATCTGATCCACGTGGCTTATCGATATCTACATATGTTGTTCCGACCTTTTGATTCCTATAACCTTGAACGTATGCGGTAGAAGGTTCAATACCTAAAGCAATTTTATCATCACTACCACCGTCGGCCGCATCATATTTACCAAAGTTTGTATTATCGTTTAGGTGTTCTAAAATTTCCAACTCAAAAGGTTTAACAACATAATCACCAGATTCGTCATGAGTTCTTTGAGCAAGCCTTAAAGATAATCCAGTATCTTGGGTCTTATCTGTTTTATCTACGTTAACTTCTCCGTTATCAACTGTAATTAAACTAATATAGTTGTTAACTGTCCTTGATGCAATTGCAATTGGCTGCTTAATAAGTGTAGTCGTAATTTGATACCTGTTAGCACCAGGAGCCGAAGTGTTTGGTACGCCTTGGGCATTATCGACTAATGAACCATCCTCTCCAGAAGTAATGACATTTTCATTAACTTGTAATCCAATAATATAAGAAGGATTATTAGTATACTTGTCAAGTATAAGTGTTGACGCTGGAACATATGTAAAACATCCAGATATAAAGTAAACGCCTTCTGAAATAGATACTGTAGAACCTTTACCCACAGCTGGATCTGATACAGATGTTGTTGTTCTAACTTGTCCTGATTTAGAACTTGAAGCATTGGAACTAAAATTATCTCCTGCAGCAAACGTGCCAACAGTACCATTAGTACTATCAGCCTTTAAATATTTAATGTATAGTGTATCCGGATTTGCAGAGTCAACCGCTGATACTGCTTGTAACACAGTAGCTTTAACTCCGTTAGTTCCACTGATAACAGTGTTTTCAAATAAGTTTAAATCAGTTGTTGATTCCAACTTTATAAAGTCGTATTCTACATTAAGCGATACTTCTCCATTTACAACTCGCGAACCATCTTTAAAAGCGTATTGCCCGTGCCTATCTATTTGAGCTTGTAATGAAGTTTGTAATTGAGTAAGCTCTCTTGCTTGTACTGCGTAACCAGGACGAAATAAAATTCTATGATAATTTTTACTTTCATTAAAGTCATCATAATACGGCTCTTCTTGATACTTTTTAATTGAGGTTGTAGTCATAAGTTCTCTCTTTTATATTTACTAATATTTATATTAGAATTCTATAATAATTTTAATGTCTTCAATCTGTGAAGAGATCCTATCAATTGGATTTCTATTTTCGAGAAAGACGATGTCTCCAGAATGTTTATTAATATCTGCCGCTGTATGGAATGTGTTAGCTGCAGATGTTGGAGTTCCTGTTGCGCCTGATGTAGCACCAGTAACAGTTCCAGCTGTATGCAAGAAGTTTCCATATCCAGTTTTATTATTTTGATTATAGTAATAAACACCTGCACTAGTAATTTCAGTAATAAACGCTTCTACTCTATTAGCACCAGTTCCTTGAGTGATAAGCTCATCAACTTGGAATGTTCCAGTCGTTGATGCAAAGCTAATACCAGGAGTCGCTTTACGAGTTGCACTTGTTGAAATTGCTCCGCCTACCGTATTGGTTGGATTTTTAATTAGCGTGATTTGTCTAAAGTCATTACCTACTGTAAGATCTTCTTCAGATCCACCAGTTCCATCTAGTAAAGTATTTACAGCTACAAAGAATGCGCCTAGCTCTTTTACAGGATCTGTACCATGTCCACCTTGTGGAGAAATGACTGCACGAGCAGTAGCATCTGAACCACCGCCACCAGAAATCAAAATGTGAGCTGTTGAGTAATTAGTGCCTTTATCTGAAAGAGTTATACTTGTCACTGCTGTACCAGTTCTAGCCGCTGTTGCCGTAGCACCCGATCCTGCACCTGTTATAACAACTGTAGGATTTGACGTATAGCCAGTTCCACCTGCTGTTACTTCTATTCTCTCAATGCCTTGAACTTTACTTGCATTAGTTGAAGCTTTTTGGTTTAGATATTGTGCGTAGTCACCTTCTGATAAAGCTTGTTCAGCAGCACCATCATTTGCAAACGCACTGATATTAATAGTTTTAACTGGCATGTATGCTGTTGTAAGGAATTTTTCTGCATCGGCGACGGCTACCGTATACATATACTTCCAAATATAATTGTCAGATTCACCTTGAGGATCGGTCAAAGTTTGAGCTGGCTCCTGAGTAGACGCATTACCTGGAGCAAATATACATTTGTATACTTTAAACTCTGAAGTAATTACATAAAACTTTTTATCAAAGATGTCTGCGTCATCTGAATCCCAAGCAACATAAGTATTACCAGTAGTCCAAGTATGTCTTGGTACTACGTGTGATACATCAGATGAATTGAGAAGCTTCATCGCAAATAAGTTTTCCCGAGCTTCTACCAAAGAGTCAATGGTATCATACGGAGTAAATGGTGCCGCATCGGTTGTATCAGAGGTTGAGTTAGACCATACATCGGTCTTACCAATACCAACAAATACGCTTGTACCTGATGCTGCTATGTCTTCTTTGAAATTTTCTGCATTCAAAGTTCTGAATTTAGAAGTTACTATTGCCGTCATTTTTATTTCCTATTAATTGTTATGAATAAAAGAATTCACGTTATATTTATTTATATCACTTATAGAAGTGCTTTGCAATTCTACATCACCTAATACATCTAAAGTTTCATTGAAATCATATAACATGGCAGATTCCAATATGTTTGTTTTTTGATTATAGTAGTTGTTTTCTATCTTAGTTCTGTAACTAGCTGGAATAACATTTACATTATAACCACCCATGGTTTTATCGCTTGATGGAGTTGATTGTGTAATTGCCCAATTTTGACCGGATGTAAGAACACCGATCTTTAAAGGAGAACCATTATATAGTGTTCTTCCTCTTACTGAAGGATTGGTCTGAACTGGGTTTGTGACTTTAACAAATTCCGGATCTACATCTGTGTGATTAAGCTCTATTTGTTTTTTAAGCTGAACCTCTTTAACTCTGTTTTCATTCTTAGCTTTAGATCCAAGATATATGAATGGCTCAAATATATAACCAAATCCAGGATTCGTAATAACAGTTGATGCAACTTCACTAGGAACTAATTGCGCAACAGCTGTAGCGTTACCAGCAATAGAAATTGTTGGAACTTCTGTATAACCAGAACCAGGATTTATTACAGTAATAAAAGATACTAGTCCATTCTCTATATGAGCTCTTGCTGTAGCACCACTTCCACCGCCGCCAGTTATTGAAACATTAGGTTCGCTAGTATACGTTGAACCGCCAGATATCATTTCTATTTTATCAACACCAGTAGGTTGTAATATATATTTAGCAGTTGCAGTAACGTTCGTAGAGGATAGGTTTCCATCTTCATCTAAAGATGTAGGATCTGTGAATGTTATTGTTGGTGGAGTTGAATATGTTCTAGTTGTATTAGGAGTGACAGATAAACTTGCTAGCTTAGATATATTTGGATTAGCCGCAGTGTTTGCAAACGCTGATGAGTAACCTCCACCAGCATTAGCTATTGTCGCTGATACTACTTTACCTTCACTATCTAATGTTGTTGTAATAGAAGCCGTTGTTATAGATTGACCTGTAATATTAACACCATTCACCACAACAGTAGGAGCCGTAGAATAACCAAAGCCACTATCAACTATTTCAACTGCTGTAATTTTACCATAAGTTCCACTAGAAGAATTTTGATCGACAGTAAGTGCTAATCTCGCTGATGAATGAATCTTAGCAGTTGTGAAAGGTAAGAAGCTTGAAGCAAAAAGCTTTACTAGTAAAGGAATATCTTCAATACCAATAACCCCTGGTTGTAGATCTGGCATTGATGATAATGTAAACCTATTAGTTCTACCATATCCAGTAAAACTTTCTCCGTTTGGCAAACCATGATTAGGTCCACCAATATGATTTAAGTTACGAGATATTTTTTGATCGTCACCTAGCTCATCACGTGTACCAAATAACTGAATTAAAATCTCAGCAAAATATTTAAATCCGGCCGGATGTACTAGACGCTCATAGAAGAAATTCCATGAACTTAAATTTTGGCCGGTACGAATAAGATACGAAAATTTTTGAAATCTTAAACTATCTTGAATTTTAATTGTATCAGATAAGAAACCTTTTTTGTCTAAGTATATACCACCTTTAGGAAGACTCGGATTAACTTCCCAGTTACCCGATGACGGTATAAGAGTTTCATTCCATGGATACTCTACTTCAACTTCGTCATCAAATAGTAATCTAAAAAATACTTCGATAGAATCTGCAGATCCACGAATTTTATAATAGTCTACAATGGCTTTATATAAGTTTCTTTTATTTACTTGAATCGATCGCGGAACAACAGCTGCAATTTCTTTTTGAATTAGTTCTAAGTATACTGCAGCTGTGCTATCAATATCCATTGACTCTTCAATTGTATTAAGAGCGTAGGATGCACCAGGGCCGGCCCAGTATTTTACTGGGGTAGTAAGAGTTGCTGTTTTAGTATTTTCGTTATTTTGAAAACCTGTTACTGTAAATGTCTTACCGATATCTGAAGTAGAATCAGCAAGAGATCCTGGAAGATTATTACCGTTAGTAATAGAAACATTTAAGTCAGCGAGATTAAGAGCGGTAATATTACCACCGCTATCTGTTACAGTTAATGTAGAGTTAGCTCCGTCATCATCTGTAAAGAAATGATCGTTCTCATTCCTTGGATCGTTTACTCTGAAGACTGCTCTATTATCTAATATAACATCTTCATATGTTTCTGTCTCTTGATATATAAACTCTTGTAAGTTCATATATTTGTAATAAGCATCTAATAATACTTGTACACCACCAGAATTTTCTAAAATCTCTGAAGGTATTAACTCTTGAGTTCTTAATGTTTCCTTTGTCTTTGAATTAGACGAAGCAATAGATTCTACATATCCAGGAGAGGATATGTTAGAACTAAAAAGAGTATTATTAGGTTTATGAGTTCCAGCCATCTTATCTTAGCCTTGAGGTCGTTGTATAATTAATTGTTCCTGATGAACCTGATACTGATATTGTATCTATGCTCGGAGTAATAATAACTCTCAATGGATCAATTGCAATTAGCTGATCTCTTTTAGGACCTAGGTCCAAAGAATTAGGTACGACTGTAATTCTAATAGTCGTATCCGAATCACTATCAGGAGTAAATTTATTTAATTTGATTGTTCCTTTTAGAGGATCAACAATTCCACAATCATTAAGTACTGTAATGTTCTGAGAGTTTACTGTCTTATATGCAATCACTTGTCTGTTAGTAGAACCATCAATTGGTATATCACCAAAATACAATTCTTCATTATTGTATTTAAACTTAGTTGAACTGATAACGTGTTTTTCAGTAGAACCAGTGTCATAGAATGGAGAAGTAAAATCTAAAGTAAAGTTATTATCTAATCCACTGCCGTTTAAGTTTGGCGTAATAGTCATAAACATATATGGTCTCACGCTACTATTCTGAATAGAAGGATCTGCATTATCAATTGCTTTTAATAACTGTGAATGTCTAAACACACCGTCAAATTTATTTAGTTCGTTAAAGTTATAATCTGAAATAGTATCTCGTACCACAGCCTCTAACTCAACCGAACTTCTATCTGTTAGGTTAGGATTATATTTAAAGAAGCAATCGATTTCTAAATACGTATAATTAGGATCAACAATCACTGGAGTTATCGATACAACACTCTTACCTTTTAGAATAGTATTCATGATTTCATTCTTTTCAGCCGCAGTTAATATTTCATTTACAATTGGCTTAATGGAAATATATACAGCACCGTAATCTGGTGGATCGTTATCTTCACCGCCCCACGTAGAAATAGAATTAATATTAGTAAACTCTTTCTTAATGATTGCTCTGTAATCGTCTGATGTTACTGCTCTATTCTGAGAAGTAAAAGTAAGTGGAGCATTAAAACGAATTGATTCATTTGTTTCTTTTTCAACACCACCTCGAGCGCTTGATAAAGTTGTAATACTAATATTACTATAACCACCAATGTTATCTACCTTTGTAAATGCATTCGCTCCATTTGAATCGCCTGCATTTGTAAAGATATAATCAAGAGTTACGATATTATTATTAATTGGTTTTTTACCAGTTACTCCATCACCAAAGTATATCTCATAAAACTCATTTGAATTTTCTTGTATATAATATACACGACTAGAAGAATCAACATTCAGTAAAGATTCAAACTGTGTATAGTTATCGTATGAAGTACTTAATTCATTTGCCTGAACAAGAACTCTGAGTGTAGAAGTATCTGCATCATCATCTGACAATTGGAACTTCTGATTTTCAATATCGTTGTCTACTCTATATAAAAGCTTCTTCCTTGTGCCTTCGACAATAGTAACATTATCAAATACAAATGTTCCACTCGGTGATAGTAAAGCTGTTTGTTCGTTTAGTACTACATATCTGTAATTTCTTCCATCAACATTAGTGGTCAGTTTAGCACCTCGAGAAAGAGTTAATGTAGATGGTATGTTAGACGAGCTTTCTCCTGAGACATCAACTGTAATATTGACAATGGCTCTTGGCGCTAAGACTGAACGGGGTATGTAACCTAATAACTTTGCACGTGATACAATGTTACCACGTATTTGTGCTGAATCTAGAAAGGCTTCATTCAGAGCAAAGTGAGCGGCCATCGCATTATAATGTGTATTGTATGCCAATACATCAAGCAGTGAGGATAAACCTGAACCTTCGAAGTCGTGACTACTAAACTCTGTCTGAGTCTTTAGATAGTTCTTTAAATTACTTTTGATTTGATCGAAATCAAGTTCGGTTACATTTAAATTAGTTGCCATATTATTTTACCTTAAACGTCTTAATACGATTTCTACATCTTGCTCAGCATCGTATTCTTTTATTCTAAATTTTACAAGTATTCTATAAGAGTTTGTATCTGGTACATCTACTATATTCACGAACACCACATTTACTCTTTGTTCTCCTGCCTTTATACACCTTACAATATTCTTACGTAATGTTTGTTTTGTAATCGCATCTGCTGGTTCGAACAACAATGCTCTTAGATTTGCACCTACTCCCAGATTAAATGGCTTCTCATAAAAATTAGTAAGAAGCAAATTCCGTACTGCATATTTAATTGCTACATCATCCCTTAAAGGAAGTATATCTTTACGAATTGGATGCAGGGCCAAGTTTAAATCCAGGTCAGTCCACTGTCGACGACGAGCAGACTTTGAGGCCTTTGTAACATCCCCTATAACTGATTTATCTGATAATATTTGTGTAGACATACTAGTATTTATACTCCTTATTCGGTTGGTTGTTCTTCATCTGTACTTGTTACTGGTCCACCTCCACCATTACCTGCAGATGTTTCCTGTGTTGACGGACTTGGAGAAGAAGCGCCACCAGTTCCAGGTACTTCGGTATGTGTATGGCTTGCCAGTGTGATTGCATTGCCTGCGGCAGTCGATACATCACCAACGGAATGTGTATATCCGGATACGTCCAGATTTCCGGTAATAGATGTGTTACCGACGATATTCACAGTCTGGTTAGAGGACGACATATTAATCGTACCATCGGCCTCCATTCTCAGGAAGCTCCCGGACGTATGCTTGATATGGACACGTTCGGCACCCGGTGTATTGTCGATCTCCACCATATGGCCGGCTTCGGTTTTGTGTACCTTATTGGTAGGAGGGTTGAGTTGTGCCTCTGTTGGTATGTCAATCGTCCCATCCGTAGAGGATGCGATCGACCCCAGTATAATGGCATCCTGCGCACTTGGACCGTCACGGAAGAATCCCACGACCCAGGACCCGACCATCAGCTCATGGTTAGAGCCAAACCCTTTAAAGGAAGAGGAGGTATTCGGCATCATCACAGTCGACCAGTTCAAATGCTTCTTATCTATGGTCTCATCATAGAAACCATATGGCATCACCTTCACTCTATTGG
>ERZ807291.7195-NODE-7195-length-13062-cov-6.204428_pt1 | contig 13062 bp, 14 predicted proteins | sample MGYA00521257_ERZ807291 | MGnify/ENA primary metagenome ERZ807291 (study PRJEB31413, sample SAMN03169783) | marine metagenome | biome: Marine; feature: Water; material: Subsurface seawater | place: North Sea | collected 2011-04-28 | depth 1 m m ...
TTTTATTTTTTTACACTTTTTTTTTGTCCAGCCCTTTTTTTTCTATTAGCAATTGGGTCATATATTTCTTCAGATTCAGCATCTCCCATATTTTTGGAAATTTCCCAAAATTCTTTTGAACCTAGTTTAAAATTACCATGTGCGTCAGCTTTATACCAAAAAATTTGGTCTTGCAATTTATTAGATTTAGCATTATTATTAATAACTAAACATTCATAATTTTCTGTGCATTGATCCATTACTTGGCAAAATGATTCAAAAGTGGGAAACATACCAGCATAATTTTCATATATACGTTTTCTATTATTTATATAAGGTTCTCGCAAAATAAATACATAATCTATATTTGTTCTAAGATTTGGGGGAATACCTAATGGATATTGCATAGTAATTACTAGCATAATTTTCCAATGCCTACCATTCATAAAAAGCAATCTCATCATTTTATCACGTGTCCAACTAGCATCATACATACAATCATCTAAAATTAAAAATGTTCGTGGATCAATATTACTTCTACGTCGCGTTTCCATTTCATTTTTTACTTCTTTTAATACTTGTTTTTGTCTTTTTAAAACATTTTCAATAATGCCTGAATTATATTCACCATGAATGAATAATTTAGGAACGTGACTGCTATAAAACCCATTACCTTCTTCAGTTCCTGAAATGACAGTTCCAATAGGTATACTCTGTTGATAATATAATAAATCTCTAACTAAAAAACTCTTACCTGTGTCACGTCTTCCTATTAAAACAACAACAGGACCTTTATTTTCATTGGGTGCAAAACTAATATTTTTCATACTAAATTTTTTTAATTCTAAAGCCATATTTAAGTTAATTAAATTAATTAAAGAAAAATTAAAATAATTAAAAACGAATGAGTTAATTATATAAAAAAATAATAACATATATTGCTAATGAAGAACTTTGAGGAACCAGAAAATTTGCAAAAATTTTGCAATGGACTAGACATTATGAATGTTCAAGTAAATATTCCTTTAAATTGCGAAGAAACAAATATTGACATAAATACATTTGTCCCATTATATCTTAATAATAAAATAGAAAAGAAAAATTATAATGAATTTATATTAAATAATAATGAAATATTTTGTAAATTTGCTCCTTTAGTAGACCCAATAAAATATATGGCAGGTAAAATGGATAATATTAATATAAATATTTTACCAAGCGAAGATTGTAAAAATGGTATTTCTTGCGAAAAAATAATGCAAAAATATAATTCTGCTTACACTGAATCATTATTTTATAATATTTCAAATATTGATAATGATAAAAATGGGTTTCTTCATGGTGTTAAATATTATGGCAGTGTTTTAGGGGTACATAAATCATTCAAAAGTGATGTAACAGAAGATATGGATATTTTATCAACAAGTGAATTTTTTCACAAAAATACAAATATTTTATTTGATTTAGAAACAACTGATATTTTTTACAATGAAGAAGAAAGTGGTAAAAATAGAGAACCATTAGTTTTAGAAGATTATGAACAAGATAATAATATTATAAATTGTGATGAATTACTTGACGAAACAAATTTAATTGAAAAAAATGAAAATATTACTATAAAAGATAATGATTTAGAAATATTAGAATTAGAATTAACTAGTGAAGAAATAGTAAATTTAAAAGATGTAGATAGTGATAGTGATAGTGATAGTGATAGCGATAGTGATACAACAATAAGCAATACTGAAGATGATATGTTATCTGTAGATTGCAGTGCTCATTCTATAAATGATAACGATAGTTTAATTATGTCTTGTGGTGATAGTAATGAATTGTATCAATTAAAAGATGACGAATCATTGCAATCATCTAACAGCAATGAATGTAATGATTTTAATGACGATGACAATGATGATGACGATGACGATGACGATGACGATGATGATGACGATGACGATGACGATGACGATGACGATGTAAATATTATTTCAAATATTTATAATTTTCCTGTTAACGCAATATTATTAGAAAAATGTTCTTCTACATTAGAAGATTATATGATTAATAATGAGCAAGAAATCACATATGATGAGTGGTCATCAATATTATTTCAAATAATAGCAACTTTAATATATTATCAAACAAATTTTTCTTTTACACATAATGATTTACATTCTGGCAATGTAGTGTTTAATGAAACAGATAAAGAATATTTATATTACAAAATAGCTAATAAAATGTATAAAGTTCCAACTTATGGTAAAATATATAAAATAATAGATTTTGGTAGAGCAATATTTACTTATAACAATGAAGTTTTTTGTAGTGATTCGTTTAATCGTGGTGAAGACGCTGATACACAATATAATTGTGAACCATTTTTTAATGAAAAAAAACCAAGAGTTGAACCCAATTATAGTTTTGATTTATGTCGTTTTGGGTGTTCTGTTTTTGATTATTTTGATGAGGATATTGAGAATATGGAAGAAATATCAAAAACAAATGAAATAGCATTAATTATTTTAGACTGGTGTAAAGATGATAATAAAAAGAGTGTCTTATACAGAAAGAATGGACAAGAAAGATACCCTGATTTTAAACTATATAAAATGATTTCTAGAAACGTCCATAATCATATTCCATTAGATCAACTAAACAGAAATGCGTTTTCTCAATTTGCTATAGATTGTCTAGATGATGTTAATGAATTGAATAATAACATTCAAAATATTCTATAATTAAAATATTAATTTACAATCTACATATTGGATTTAGTTTGTCTAATTGAATTAATGTTAAAATATTATTTTCAATTAATCTTACTTTTACTCCTATATGTTCTAAATCTTCTATTGCTTCTTTTACTATTTTTTTTACATCTTTATCATAGAATTTTGTTTGAAGTAATTTATTTAGAGTTTCTATTTGTAATAGTGCTAAATTTTCTAGTTGACTATACATATGTGTATTAAATATGCAAAATGTTTTTATATAAATTATTTAATAAACATTTATAAATAATTTATTTTTTTTAAAAATCAGGTGTATTAGTAAAAACCTTAGTAACATTTAAGCTATCGGTGCTTAATTCGCTAATTTGTTCGGACGCAAAAATACCAATACAAGATGAGAAAAATACAACAATCGCATCACGTACAATAGTTTTTAGAGGTTTTACTTGATTTTCATTTGAAGTCATCATTTGAACTTCAATAATTTTAAGTGCAATGTATACAAAAGTAATTATAAAAGATTTAGTAAATATTTCACTATTCATTTGTTATTAATATGTTAAACGAAATGGAATTAACATATTAAACGCAAAATATTAATTAATTTAATTATAGAATTTCTATATCAAATTTTGGAGGTTCTTCTTGAGTTTCACTTTTTCCTAATGTTTCAATATCTAAAAATGCAGGGTCTAATGTTTCTTTAATAATAAATTTTTCATCTTCATCATCATTAATTAAACTATTTTCTTCTCTAATTTTAGTGATTTCATCTAAATTTTGTTTAATATCATTTGATAAAGATGTTTCACTAAAATTAACATTGTGTTTTTCAACATTATTGTTATTGTTAGAATTATTGTTATTATTAGATTCTTCTATATTATCATTTACTTCAGTTTTCTCTTTATCAGAATCAGCAACAGGTATTTTTTCATCAAGAATAGTTTCTTCAACATCTTCTTCTTGAGTTTCATCTAAATAAGAACGTAAAATTTCTTCAATTGGCATACTATCTCTAATAGCATTTAAAATACACTCTTGAGTAATCAACTCAAATTCTCTATTGTGTTTTTGCTTTTGTAAAGGTAAAACATTTTTATCATACAAATAAATATTTGTGTATAATTTTCGTGCTACCTGTATGTAAACTTTATGAATAAAATCATCAAACTTAGGAATATTAATATTTATTTTCTTTTGGTCTTTTCCAGCTCTAATACAAGTTAATGATTTTAATTGAATAACGTGAACACAAGTAAGCAAATCTTCAATATAAGAACATCTACTTCTCTCAAGAATACGTTTTCTCTCTTTTTCAATAATTTCAGAGTTCCATTTTGGTATACGAGATATAAAATTTTGGAATGTCATTAAATATTTTTCTTGTTCATCATTCTGTTCGCAGAGAGACCAAGCTTCTTCAAATATTGAATTATAACCTTCAACAATTAATGGAGTTAAAATATTAACTAATTGTGAAGACCATTCATTTCGTGATTCTTGTAAACTTGATAATGTAAAATCTTCCATTTACATAATTAGGATATTTTCTAATTTAACACTTAAACGTAAAATAAATAATTTACACGATAATAAAATTAATATTTGTTCTGACCTAATTTTATTTCTTAATTCATTTAAAAAAATAATAAACATATTAATATTTTCTATATTTTTACATTTATTAGATTTAAAATAGTTCAAAATATCTAATATAGAATATCCACTATTGTAAATTTTATCAACAGATTTGAAAATGTTAAAATTATTATTATTTTCCAAAAATTTCTTTCTTTCATTAGTAAATATTTTATGTAAATTATTATTTACATCATTATTTATATCTTGATAATTTTTGATGTCAATTAAATATTTATGTAAATTAATATCTTCATTTTCTATTGTTGGTATTTTAACAAATATTTCGCAAAATCTAGAAAGAATAGGTTTTAAAATTTTATCTTTATTTTGAATTATTAAAATAAAACGTGTTGATTTGCTAAATATTTCAATACATCTTCTTAATGCGGATTGTGCATCAATTGTTAGTTGATCTGCGTTTAATAACATAATTGTTTTAAACAATCCATTTTTACAATTAATATTTGTTTTGGCAAAAAATTTTATATCTTCTCTTACAAATTTAATACCTTTTCCATGGGCACAATCAACTTTCATAATATAATTATTTTTATTATCATTTTCGCCTAATGATTTCTTATAAAATTTATCTAAAAAATTATTTGCTAAAGTTTTTTTTCCTGAACCATAATCACCATGAAAAAGTAAATGTGGAACTTTATCATTTTGAATAAAGTATTCTAATAAATTTTCTATATTTTCATGAATATTAAGTTTTATATTGTTCATTAAAAGAAATAAAAAAATAATTTTATATTATATTTTTTTATTTATAATTTTATATTATTTAATGTTCCTAAATTTAAACTGATGTATTTAAACTATGTGTATAAGGATTACTTTTAAACGCACTTAATAAATTAGGGTCAATTCTATTGCTATTTAAATTACCATCTATTTGTTCAGTTACGATATTGGGCATATCCATTGTTCCGTGTGTTTGTGCTGAAGGAGGAATATTAGACATATTATTAGGAACCAACATGCGATTATTCATTATATCTTTTTCTTGTTTTGATACATTAAGATTTACGTTATTATTGAACTTATTTGTATTTCCATTAGGTGCTCTTCCAACAATTGTGTTTTCTTTTTGTGTATTAATTTCTTGTGAATAAGCAGAATCATAAAGTGTAAGTCCTTGTGTATTACCTCCACCAACACCAGAGTAATAACGTGTTGTTTCTTCTCTTTGAACAGGCACGGCAATTGGGTTTGCCACATTGTAACCACCGCTAGTTTGATGTTGAACATTATAATGATTTAATGATTTAGAATACATTTGACGATTTGTAACACCTGGTGTATCTAATTCATTATGCACGTAACTAGCAGATACACTATTTTGTACTTCACCATAAGGTCTAGCATTTCCAATGAAATTTTCTTTGCGAGATGGTTTTAGCATATCTACTAAAGGTGAAATAGCAGCACTTAAAGCACTACCTACATTACCAAATAAATGACCTTCGCTAGTTGTATCACGATTTGTTAAATAGTTTTTATGACTATTTTTACTATAATCATTGGGGTCTGCGCTTCCTCTTCCTGCAGCACTTGCTGCTGTTAAATTGGGTGAAGAATACTCATTATTTGTAGGTTCTCTATAGGTATCAGTAGAATATGTAACACCATCAGCACCCGCAGCACCTGCTGCTCCTTGATAATGAATACTTGTAGTAGTTCTGTTTACATCTTTTTGATTAATTACAGGTCTGGATGTTTGCTTTTTTTCAGCACCAGTTGTTGTAAACCATCTTTCTTGACCACTTTCATAAAATTTATCAGGTCTGTGTTTCTCAAATTTACCCATTTTACCAACTTCCTTAATACTAGACATTGCTGGACCTTGATAATTATCAAGGGAATAACTGGTTTTAGGGTTAGTTGTAACACGCAATTCATCAACATTTTTAGGTTGCCACATATCTCTGTTAGATAAACCAGAGTTAAAACCTCCATTTCCTCCTGTTGTAAATCCTTCATTTAATCCTGGTCCAACTTGTTGACTTTCAAAGGGTTTTACATTAGCCATTTTTAGACTGGGATTTACACGTGATTGCATAAAATCACTTACGTTTGGAGCACCATGAGTATGATGCATATTCTCTAAAGGTTTAAATAATGGGGATTGTTCCTGTTTTCTTATTTTTTGTGAACCACCACCAATTTTTGAATCTAATATGCTTTCACTTGTATTAAGGTCATTACCTAATCCTCGTATTTTACCACCAAAATAAGGTTGCATATTATTGTGTTTAAATGTAGTTTCATCTATTCTGTCACCTGTAAGTGATGTATTATTAGATTTAGTATTTTCTCTTGTATTTAGTATTTCATTATTTTTGTTTCCATTATAATAATCATCGCGATGAAAATTAGAATTTGTTACTACACCATGATTATTTTGAGATTCGTGTTTTAATTCCTTTATATTATAAGGGTCTAATTCACTATTATCAAAATTTTCAATTGTTTCTGTATTTTGTGGTTGACTTTCTTGCGTTGCAACATATAAACCACTTAAAGCTGCTAGAGATATTGCAAATTCCATAATATATATAATAAATATTATTTCCTAATAAATATAAAGCAAATAAGATAATTAAAGATTTATATTACAATAATATATATATAAATGTCAACCAATTATTTAGAAGAAAAAATAAAATTTATTAGAGGAATGCCAAAAAGCAGAAAACGAAGTTTTGAAAACATATTTTTTTTACAATTTGGTTCTAATGAAATTTGTGACGATTTTTGTTGTTTATTACCAAATATTAAAATAATGCGTGATGATATTAAATTTGGTCATGAATATATTTTAAATTCATTAAATCAATTTGATTTAATTTTATTAGATAAAAAGGAAGAAGACATTGTAAATATTGATTTAATCAAATCTTTTTTAGACATTTTAACTAAAGATGGTGAAATTTGGTTTTATTGTGAAAAGACACACAATATAAAAGGTGATATTTTAACAAAACAAATAGAAAAAATTTGTTTTGATAATGAAATACATTTTTATAAATGTAGTACACATTCAAATGATTTTCCTATTGATGTAATTATGATTAATAAAAATAAAAATAAAAATAAATAAATAAATAAAAATAAATAAATAAATAAAAATAAATAAATAATTAAAAATAAACTACTATTTTTTTATATTTAATTATATTATTATGACAACCAATTGGGATACATTATATAAAACAAAAATAAATGGTCAGGTAATAGATTTAGGTGATTTATTTGGTAGAAATGTCAACCCTATCTACCCCTCCGTATCAATTAGTAGTACTCTTGGTGGTAACAATTATAAATGGAATGATGACGCTTTTAACTCAAATCCCACAGCAGGTCAACCAACGGGTATTATTGCTAAAAATAATACGTTTCACAACGGAAAGATTGGGGGTGCTCACGGACACAGACCAAACGGGAATTATGGTTTTAATGATAAACAAACTAATGTCGGTTTTAAATATAATGGGAATGATATTGGACCTAATTGTTCTGCTAAATATTTTGATGTCACTAGCACCACTGATTTTATAAAGGTGCCTTACTGGGTTGATTATTATCAAGTAATTTGTGTAGGAAAAGGTGGAATAGCAGGTGGAGGAAGAACTACAAATGATGAACACGATAATGCCCCTTTAGGAGGAGCAGGGGGTTTATTATTTTGGAAATCACCTACTAATTTAGGTAAGACAAGTAAAAAAATTAGAGTTGTAATTGATACTCAAGGTGAATTTCAAGTAAATCATGCTGGTAACAGCAACAATGTTGCTTATTGTAGGGCGTTACAAGGATCACAAGGCAACAATGTCCACGGAAATGATGGTAACGATACATACAATGATTCGCGGCAGGGAGGTGCTGGTGGGTTGTATCAGACGCGAGGTGGGGCTATTTATGGTCATATTGGTATGAAAGGAAAAAATGGAGGAAGTAGTTATCAAACTGTTCAGCATGCTCATAATGCTGCAGCAGATGCAATTATAGGTTGGAATAATCAAGGTAGAGCTGCTAGTTGGTTGGAGACAGCTCATGAGAATGCTGAGTATGCAATTGGAGGTGCTTGTGTTCGTTATTATCCAATCGCATATGAGGAATTTTAAATAATATAATTTGGGTAGTATAAATGATATGCAAATACAAAACGCAATTTATTTGTTTGTAATGAATAAGGAGAAATTTCACAAGCTTTATGACTAATATGTGAAGAAAATACAACAATTCTTCCTGGTTTTGAATGTATATAAACTATATCATCAATTAAATTATCATTCAATATAAATGCTGTTTCACCATTAAAATTTATATTCCAATCATTATTTATAAATAATAATACAGTATATTGTATTTTATTATGTCTACTATTAACTAGTGGTTTACCATCTTTATGAAAAGAACCAGGAAATCCTAATGTATGTGAATTAAAATATGCTCTTGTTATAATAAGATTTTTATCTTCAATACAATCTAGTTTTGGAAGTATATTGTCATAAAATAATGTATATAAATATTTATTATACATACAATCTAATTTAAAAAATATGGATATCAAATTTTTATTCCAATGATTTTCGTAACCTTTTTTTAAATCATCGTGAGTTAAACAGGTATTTTTTGTACTTGGAGAAATAGAACTTTGTCTATATTGCCATTGATAATCTTTACAAAAAGAATTTATTTTTTTTATTTCTTTTTTTGATAATATATTATCATATATTGTATAACTTTTGTTATTATTATTATTAGGATTCCAAAATATCATTGAGTCTAAAGCTGTATTTTCAAAAGATTCTGCTGGTTTATTAAATAGTTGTAAATTAAATTCTTTTAATCTTAATCCATATTTTAAGAAATCATTACTATTTTCATCTAACATTAAATATATTAAATATAATATATTTAATATATTATTTATTATAAATATTATCAATTATAAATCAAATGATATTCTAATATTTGTGACATCTCATTTTCAAATAAACTATATGATGATAATTCTGATGTTTTATGATACATATTAGGTGGAAACACTATTGTTCTGAAAAATTTATTTTGTATATGATGTATATTAACATTATTAACATCTAATATAAAAGATAATGAGCCGTCATTATATATTTTCCAATCTTTATTTAAATAAACATATACCGATGGTCCATATTTAACAGATGAACGTTCATCTTTATGAAAAAATTCACTTAAATTATGTAATCTACCAATTATATGTGCTCTATCTATTTTTATATTTTCTTTATTTTCAATATCAATATTAGGTAATATTATTTCATAAAATAATGCTTCAAAAAAATTATTTTTTAATACATTTCCATAAAAACATTTTAATTCATTATTTTTTAATATATATTCATCTTGTGGATCTTCGTCTTGTGAATCTTCATCCTCATCTAGTGGTTCTTCATCTTCATTATAATTTAAAAGTGTTGTAATTTTGTTATTTTTATATCCATATAACCATTCAAATTTGTTTACAAAATCCTCAATTTTTAAAGAAATTGATGCTGGTATTAGGTCATCATATACTTTTATATCTTCTTTTTTAAAAACATCTTTTGTCGTGTAATAATTATCCCAAAATGATTTGGAATTTTCTTTTAAATAATTATCATTTTTTCTTTCTTGATAATTATTGTTATCACTATTTATTTTATAGTTTTGAAAATCTATAGGACAATTATAATGTAATATATAATTATAATTCATAATTATATACTACAAAAATATATCTTTATATTTTAATAAAATGATAATTCAATAAAACAAATACTATCTTCTATAATATTTTTATCTTGTAATGTAATATAAAAAGAATAAATAAAATGATTTGGAATAACTATGCCAACACCATTATATAAATCAAAGCTTAAATTTTGATTAGGAAAAATTATTTTTCCTTTTATTTCATTTATGCAAATAAATACTGTAAACTTAATGGCACAATTTTTAAGTAATTCACTATCTAATTCTTGAAATATTTGTAAATTATTAGTATTATATTTTGAATCTCTAATTAATGGTTTAAAATAATACAATTGTTTTTTATTTTCAAATTTACATAATTTAATAGGTAACATATTTTTATAATTTAAATTGTATTTAGATAATATAGTTATAAGTTGATTAAATTTATCACTAAATATTTTATTATAACTCATTACATTTTGAAAATCATTTAAAATGATATATTTTTTCCCATCTTCATTTTGTAAAGAATTATTATTTTTAAAATCTAATATTTTTTTAACATAATTAACACCATATTCTTTTATTAATAAATCATTTATATTAAAAATATGATTTTTATTTTTACAAATGTTCAGTTTTCTTGATTGAAATGAATCTATGATGTTATTATTTTCATTATAACAATAATTAACAAAACCTATTAATTTATGTTGTTCTCCTTCCAAAATATTAGTTATTTCAATTCTATCCTGTAATTTGAAAAATAAAATTTTGTTTTCTATATCAACTTTATTTTCATTAACGTATACTTCACCACCCTCATAATATGTATTTTCATTAAGTAGTATTAAATAACCATAAGAATAATTCGTATGATTTAAATGCTCGTATATTTTTGTTTCATAAGAATTATTTTCTACGTAATAAGAAACATTATGTTCTAAATCATTTTCATTTAATTCATAAATGCTAGCAAATGTTTTTAAAATATTATTTTCTATTTTTTCATATATTTCATCATTTATGTTATTAATAAAATTAATAGGACAATATGATTTGGGGATTACACCTGTAAATGTAATTTTTGGCAAATTATTTATTTCTAAAAACTTATTTCTTTTTCTAAAAACTTTATGACAAAAATTTTTATCAAATCCTATTGTTTCTTTATCAATTAAAATAGTTTTTTCCATTGTAAAAATTTCTTCCATTATTTTTACAAATAATAAGGAATTATTTTTAATATAAAACAAAATCATATATAATATAATTATTTCTATATATCAAAAAAAATGCATCAATTACCTTTTGAATTATGGAATATAATTTGGGAATTTTATTGGAAAGATATTTATACAAATAAAGTATTAGAAGAACTAGTAAGTCCTTATGAAACTTGCGATGAAGTTTATAAATATATGTGTCGCCATGGTTTTTATAACATTCAATTGGGTATTAATAATCCTACTGATAAGTTACACTATTTTTATTATAAAAAACATAATGAAAAATTAAAAAATATACTAAGAAATAAAAGTGGAATTTTTCTTTTCTGTAAGACTCAATATACGTCTTATAAAAATATGTTATATATTTTAGATTGTGGAATGTTAAATAATATAAGTGATAACTATAAATATATTTGTGCGTTTTATATTTTATTTTCAATTCATAATTATCAAATATTACATTATTTTAAAGCATTATCTAAAATAAAATATTTACAAAAATAAAGTATTATATTCTTTGGCAATCAATATATGGTAAAATATATAAAAAATTGAAATAAAGAAAACACATTATTTTTATGTATAAGTATAAATGACAAAATATGAACTAACAATTTATGTAAGTGATGAAGAATTATATGATAAATATAGTGAAGCTGCGAAAAAACAAGATGAAAATATTAAAAAAGATTTTTATGATTCAGGATTTGATATGTATGTTCCTGAAACAATAATATCAAAACCATCACAAGTTGTTAAAGTAGTTTCTAATGTAGTTTGTGATATGAGAAGAAAAGGAAAACCTTGTGGATTTTATGTTTATCCGCGTTCAAGTATTAGTAAAACACCTTTACGATTAGCAAACCAAGTTGGCATTATTGATTCTGGTTATCGTGGTCCACTTATTGGAGCATTTGATAATATTAGTAAAGGAACTGAATGTGTAAGTGATTATAAAAATAAATGTCTTGTTATTGATAATAATACTTATACTATTGAAAAACATACACGCCTACTTCAAATATGCACTCCTGATTTGAGTAAGTTTAAAGTAAATGTTGTAAAAGTTGATGATATATGGGAACTAGCAAAAACTACAGAACGTGGTTCAGGTGGTTTTGGTTCAACTGGTTAAATAATAATAAATATCTAAAACAATGCGAAAATTAATAATTTTAAAAATCATTACATATATATAGTTAATATACATATAATGACAATAACAGATAATATTTCAAATAATACTAATGTTATTAGTAAAAATGATTATAAAGAAACCAATAAAAATGAAAATGTAGAAACCAATAAAAATGAAAATGTAGAAACCAATGAGAATAAAGAAACCAATGAGAATGAAGAAACCAATGAGAATGAAGAAACCAATGAGAATTATGAACAACAAGAATTTGAAGGTGTTTTAGGCAGTATTTTTTTAGGCTCAATATTTGGTATATTTTTTGGTTTTTTAATTGGATACTATAAAGAAAATTATTTACTTGGTTTTCTAATTGGTATATGTGTTACTTTTATTTCAAGTGCTTATTTTGAATATTTTATTTTTGAAAATATAGTTCAAATTAATTATTATCGTGTATTGATATGTTTACCACAAATTGAGCCATTTTTAAAAGGCGTATCAAAAGGTTTAAAATCAGCGGGGAAGGGCATTGAAAAAGGTGCTAAAAGTGCAGGAAAGGGCATTGAAAAAGGTGCTAAAAGTGCAGGAAAGGGCATTGAAAAAGGTGCTA
>ERZ807291.7197-NODE-7197-length-13059-cov-6.667179_pt1 | contig 13059 bp, 9 predicted proteins | sample MGYA00521257_ERZ807291 | MGnify/ENA primary metagenome ERZ807291 (study PRJEB31413, sample SAMN03169783) | marine metagenome | biome: Marine; feature: Water; material: Subsurface seawater | place: North Sea | collected 2011-04-28 | depth 1 m m ...
TACACTGGGTGAAGCTTATCTTTCACAAATATTTAACATATAATTCGAATGAAATTATAAAAAGAGAAAAACAAAACAAATTTGCAACGATTAATAAAAATTTAAACTATGTATTTACTTAACAAACAACAACTTGCATATATAATTATACAATTTTTTAGTAAAATTAAAAAGCGCCAATAACTATAATTTATAATGTAATTTCAATTGATAATTAGATATTATTTAATTGATTTGAGTTGTCTTCAAGCACTTTGGGCCAAGGCCAATGATCCGCTAAAACTGGGTCAATTGGCTTGAAGCAATCGACTCGCCAATAGAATTTCTCCTCTGGCTGCATTTCTAATTTCTCCATTTGAGAATGCATTTCTTGATTTGTTCGCATCGCCCCCAGCTTTCTTTTATAAATTCTAATCAGGTCTCTTGTTGTATGTTTTGTCCGCACAAAATTATAACTTCTAAGGTTTGGTCCATATGGCTCGATTATATCATCTCCTGCAGGTGTTAAAATTGCGCAGGCATATGGGCATTTGGGCATCTGAGCAATGTATTCAAGAAGTACTCTAAGCCTTTTGGTGCCATCTGGCTTGATTATACCATTGTAATCTTTTCGGGCGTACAAAAAGTCGAGGTAAAGTAGATTCGATTCATGACTGCGTTCATTGTATGTTATATCTAAACCTGTTAGATTTACCCGCCAGCCTCCGCCAAGATCTACATAATTAATGCATGAGGAACTTTCGATTGACTCGACCAATCGGCCACAACCAAAGCGATATCTTTTACTTATCCAAAACCACATGGGGTCTTCAAAGTCATCTATTTTTCTTTTTGTACAAGCTTCATATTCAGTGCCTTGGAGCCACCTCCATTTGTACCAATCGGGTGCTTTTTGCTTAAGCTCTTTTCGAAAGAATTGATTCGTCAACTCATCACTTGAGCATAAAAATTTTGGTGTCTGGATCCATGGGTAATTTGTATCTAGGTGCATACCATTACTTACACACCTAAATGGCCCGTGATTTATTTTTTTAAAGAAAAGTCATATTTTAAGTGTACATATTATCATGGACACAATGGCTTTTAATCAATCTATCCAACTAACTCACATGAGGGAAAATTTAATCGGTTCTGCCCTCGCCAGGTATTTTAATTCATCAATACATTTTATCGAAGATAACGAACGGCGTTCTGAATATGATTTCTCTCTTTATAACCCGATAAAAGGGTGGGCGTTCAAGTTTGAAGCCCAAGATGATTACTATACAGAAAGCATGAATGGAACGCTTTGTATTGAATTATTTAGATATATATCCCAAGAGGAAAAAAAAGAGGCTAAATTATTTTACACGAAAGCAGATAAATTAGTTTTCATTTTAAACAGGCTGAAAAAATTAATTATTGTTGATGTTAAAATTTTAAAAAAATTGGTGGCTGACCTTGAGTCGTCTGGGCAATTGTTAATTAATGATCCAGAAGATCACGAAGCGTGGAGGGATAAACACGACACAAATCCAACGGCGTGCGCACTGGTGCCGATAGAAGAAGTTTTGTTAGCCGACCCCAAAGCACGTGTATTTGATTTTGACGATCTAAACCTAAAACCAGAACTATATGACCAATTGCGATTCAGAAAAGAAAACCACGATTAAGATTCAATGCCCGCCACAATTTGCAACGCGACTAACTACATCAGCCAAAAGGTTGGGCGTTAGCCGTAACGATTATTTGCTGAGCTTGATTGGGCAGCCTCCTCTTGCTCTTAACAAAGAACCTAGCAAGTAATTCTGATGACACAGGAAACTCTTCGAAAGAATAGTTTCCGGGCATCGATTAAAGACCTATTGAAAAGTATTTTTCTCCTTCTTTTTTCGTAACCCCTCTATTGAGATACGCTTTATCTAATATATCTGTAGAATTTCCTGCAGATCTCGCTAGTGTTTTCCTAGTTAAATCCTCGTCTTTCGCAAAAAGATAAGTAACCCAAGAATGTCGGCATATATCTTCTTTCCATTTGATGCCCGCATCTTTACGCACCTTATTGTATTTACCTTTAAATCCTTCCATTGGAATGAGAGGAAGATGCTCAACTTCCTGTAGAAGTTTTACACAATTTTTCATGAGATCAATTTTCCGAAGCACCCTACCCTTTGTATGCAAAAGTAGTATCTGTGGAGATTTTTTATTTAAGTTAATTTCACTCCAACTTAAAGATTTGCAATCAGGATTGTTTGGGGACCAGAGCAGACCACCGTGAATCTCAGACGGCCTCAAGCCTGCAAAAAGCAACAAAGAAAAGTAAGCTAAGGTTTCCCCAGAATAAAGTTTCTTTGCACTTGATATCAAATTTTCCGCTTCGGTTATTGTTAAAATCTTAGGCTCAACCTGATCAACTTTACCCTGCTTTATGCTTTCAATTGGAGATTTAACCAACCAACCTTGATGAACGCAGAATTTAAAGAAAGCCTTAAAAACGCGAATGTATCCATTTTTAGTAACTTGAGTAATTTTTGGCTTAAAAATGAATTTTTTGATCTGTGTCTGGTTTAAATTTAAAAGTAATTCACCTCCATACTTTCGAACAAAGCTACCCATTGAGCTCTTCCTATCTCTTATTGTTTCTAAACTAAGATTTAACTCCTTTATCCCAATTTCATTCCATTTCTCATATGCATTCTTTAACTGCATTGCTACTTTGGTATGCTTATGGTGCGAAACATAGAATTTTACTGCTTCCGATAGCAAACTTGCTGAATGCATATAATTAGATTTAAGCATAGCAAAAGCTCTTTCAGCTTCCTCTAACTCATTACTGTATAGCCGAGTCGTTACATTATGGATTTTATGGTCCTCTACCAGCTGGTCTCTTTCCCACATTAAGAGAAACTCGTTTGCTTCTTCAAAAGTATCTCGCCACCTGTAAATTCTGCCTCCCTTTTTTACTCCTAGACTTGGATCGGTAAAAGTTGCTCTTACTTTGAGCTTTTTGTTCTTAGACACCACCTTTAATACGGCCTTTACTTGTTTTCCACCCTTGGCCCTCAAAAGGCACATTTTTTTTTGGCCCAAGATTAGTCTTTTTGGATTTTTGAGCATATTGGGAAAATGAAAGCGTGCGTAAAAAAGTGTTACCTTTTTGTTACCTTAAATTTTAACGAAAAGCAAAAAACTTCTACACTCTTTTGTAAACCACTGAATATAAAAGAGTGCCCGAGGAGGGACTTGAACCCTCACGCCATTACTGGCAGCGGATTTTAAGTCCGCAGCGTCTACCATTCCGCCACCCGGGCATCTATTATTACTTTCATAACAAAAAATTTATGGGAATCGAGCAAATTGTATGACTCTTGGACATGTAATTAGGGAGACTGCCTAGCTTTATCGATAGGATGAGTGTTTTTACGGGTAATTTAAAATGAATCCTTGCCCTACCCATGGGATTCTGCTCAAAATCTAAAACAGCCCACTATATTGCCCTATGAATGAGAAAGTACTTGTTGTTGATGATGAGGAATCAATCCTTAAAGGAATTAATTTAAATTTAGGTCGCTCCTTTGACATTACCACCGCCAATAGCCCGGAGGAAGCCTTTCAAAAAGTAAACGAAATAGGGCCTTTCGCTGTCATTGTATCAGATATGCGAATGCCCGGGATGGATGGGGCCACCATGATGCGACAGATCAAGGAAAAACAACCTGAAACCATTTGCATTCTGCTTACCGGTCATGCTGATTTTGAATTTGGTGGCTCCCAAGCTTTACAATCAGGGCAATTGTTTAAAATTTTAAACAAGCCCTGCCCCCCTGACACCTTGAAGGCGACCATACAAAATGCCTTTGCTTTTCGGAACCAAGAGAAACCCCAAGAAGAAAAGCCACCTGATTTTGTCCTCTAACCTCCTCCTCCAAGCTTCGGGCTTGTTACCCTACTGACTAAGCTCGTAATTTTTGGAGAGAGAAGTAGCTTAAACATAAACCAAGCAGGAACATTGCTGCGGCGGTGCCTCCGATCAGGGACTGAACGCCATAACTTTCAACCATAAAGCCCAAGGCAAGCATAGGCATCAAAATCATCAAGAGTGCGGGTAGCAAAGCAAACTTAAAACCCACCTTGCTGGCTTTCAAAAATACCACAAAGGTAAGTAGGGCTAAGGCGGCGAGCAGTTGGTTGGTTGCCCCAAAAAGAGGCCATATCGCTTTCCATGCAGGCTGCATAGTGCCATCCGCCCCCGGGAATTTCTGAAAGACTAAAATACCTGGCAACACCAAGGCTATCAAGGTACCGCCAAACCGGCTTGCCTGATTTCTCCAGGCAAGCAATTCCTCGATTAAAAAGCGGGTAAGCCGGGTACAAGTATCGAGCGTGGTGAGCAAAAATGTACTGATGGCAAGCATGGCAAACTCAGCACCCAAAGAAACCGGAATACCCACAGCCCCGAAAAACTTCGCGGCACCTGCCGCGAAAATCCCCACAGGCGTCCCCCCCGCTTCTCTTTCACTCAAGGTTAATACCGCCACGCAACCCATGGCAAATACCGCCAGCACTCCCTCCACCAACATGCCCCCGTAACTTATCCTGCGGACATCACTTTCCTTTATGATCTGCTTGGATGTTGTCCCACTCGAAACGATACTGTGAAATCCACTACAAGCCCCACAGGCAACGGTGATAAAAAGAAAAGGTACCAGCATGCCCAACTTTTCAGATTCCCACCCTGTAAAAGCTGGCATTTGTATGGTTTCCCCCGTCATTAACATGCCGACCACCCCGAGTAATAAAATCGCGTACAAAAAACCAGCGCTTAAAAAATCCCGGGGTTGCAAAAGCAAACCAACAGGTAAAACCGCGGCCACAAAGCAATAGATCAGGGTAGCCCACACCCACACCTCTTTCCCCATCTCAATCATTGGGAAATAATGCCCCACCGCAAGGCCGGCAAAAGTAAGCGGAAAAAAGAACAGAGCTAACTGCCCCAAAGAAAACCTTTGGCTTTTCATCAAGAGCCCAAACACCACGGCCACCACAATGAACCAACCTGATGCCGTGGCTACTGCCGGTTGCTTGGTGAAAGTATTCGCGGTCAGATCCAGGAAAACCACAATGACATAGATCAGGGCTAGTATCACAAAAAGCATAAAGATCCGCCCCACTCCATCCCCCACCAAACTTTTCATTGTATCTGCAATGGAGCGACCTCCATTACGCACAGACATCAGAGTACTACCAAAATCATGGACCCCGCCTACAAAAATTGCCCCAATTAGAATCCAAACCCAGGTGGGCCCCCACCCAAAATACATGGCGGCGAGTATAGGACCTACAATCGGTCCTGCTCCCGCAATCGAAGAGAAGTGATGCCCAAATAAAACTGATGCCCGGGTTGGCGAATAGTCTACCCCATCTTCTTTTTCCACTGCAGGGGTGGCTACCCCATCATCGAGTTGACAACGCCGGGACAAAAAATTGCCATAAAACCGATAGGCTAAGAAACACAAAACGCAACTGGAAATCAGGATAAAGGCAAGCATGAGCCAAGTAATGCAAGACCCCCTTGAAATTTGCAAGTATTGAACGATCGACCAGAACCAAACAGCAAAGGATAATATAAACTTTTATAATCCGGATTTATAATTCGACTTCCTAGCAAGCAGGGGTAATTGTAAGGAAGGGTTTTAAAATCATCATTTTCTTACCATGAAAACTATTACAACTGCGTTCGTCGGATTTTTATCTACTTTTATCTTCTCCCTCCAGGCAGATCCCGCCCCTCAGGACTCGTGGTACTTGGATCGTGAAATCAAGCTTCCTGAGATGCCAGGCTTCCGGAAACCTTTGGGTATTACAATCGACTCAAATGGTAAGTCCTATGTAGTGGACCAGGACAACCATACTATTACCGTGTGGGATCAAAACGGTACTTTTCTTCGCAGGTTTGGCACCCATGGCTCAGGAGACGGCCAATTATCAAACCCGGCCGATATTGAAGTAACTCAAAACGAAATCTATGTGGTGGAGAAGGGCAATCATCGAGTTCAAGTCTTTGATAAAAACGGTACATACCTTAGAAAATGGGGAAGTCACGGGACAGGACAGGGAGAACTTAGAACCCCCCTGTCTATCACCTTAGATTTTAATGGTTCTGCGGTGGATGAAGTCTTCGTTGCAGATTGGGACAACCACGGTGTTCAGGTTTATGACGAAAATGGGACTTTTAAGAGGTTTATTGGCGGCAATGGTAGTGCAAATAACCAATTTAATTTTGCATCCGGTGTCGCAATCGGTCCAGATGGCCTGCTTTATGCAGCCTCAAGGAACGATAACAAAATCAAAGTCTTTGAAACCAATGGTACTTATGTCCGCTCATTTACAACCGTAGCCCACCCCTCGGATATTGATTTCCATGGTGATAAACTTGCCATTGGCAATAATGCCTACAACACAGTCAAAATTTTTGATAAAAACGGAACCGAGATCGGATCCATAGGAACCCTTTATGTCGACTCCAGTGCCCCTGGGGAATTCAAAGAATCGTATGGTCTTTCCTATTCTTCCAATGGGGAACTCCATGTAGCCGACCATAATAATCACCGAATCCAAGTATTCGACAGCAATAACAGCTTTATCAGAAGTTATGGCGTGTATGGAGAAGCAGGCGTTGGTCCATACAGCCTTCAAATCACCCCGCAAAATACATTTTTGATTTCTGATGTGGAGCATCATCGAGTTTTTGAAATCGATGAAAACGGGTCTTTCCTTCGTATGACCGCCACCCACAAACCCCTTTCTGGCTACGGTTTAAACAATCCTCGTTCTGCCTTCCTTGCCCCTGACAACCGAGTCTACATTGCCGATACCGCCCACCATCGTATTCAAGTATACGAACGCAATGGCACCTTTGTCCGAAAATTTGGCACAAGTGGAAGCAGCGATGGTAATTTCAACGAACCCTACGCTGTTATAGTATCACCTGAACTTGAAGTCTTTGTAGCTGATAACAACAATCACCGGGTTCAGGTATTTGATACCAATGGCACCTTTCTCCGAAAATTTGGCAGCTACGGTACCCTGGAAGGTCAAATGAGAAATGTTTACAATATAGCCTTTTCGGACGAAGGTAATGTTGTGGTTGGGGATTGGCACAATAAAAGGCTGATCCACTTCACCAAAGCCGGTGAATTCATCAAACATTTCAGCACCCAGGAACACCCAAGGTTTGTTAAAGATATACCGCATGGGTTGACTGCGGTTTCTCGGGATAGCAGGATCGAGCTTTACGATGCCAATGGGGCATGGTTAAAAAATTGGACAAAACCCGGCGGAAGCACTTCCGCTTTTGACACCTACCCGGATGGTACGATTGCCTGGCTCGATTACAATCATGACAAGATCCTTTTTTACAAACCAACATACCGCACCGTCCGGCCTGCTCAATCCAAGGAAATCCCCCTTCCTCAGGTCTTAAATGTTGCCCAACCTAATAACACCAATCACCTGCAGGTGACCTACCGAATCAATGACCCGGACAGTGCCAAAGTGGAAGCGAAGATGATTGCCTTTATCGACGGTGGCAATGACATCTCTAAAGTCATTATCCCCACCACTTTCATCGGATCAACCGCGGGGAAACTTGATGACAATGTCAGCACCAACCAGGACCACAACATTACCTGGAATGTGGGCGCGGACTGGAGTGTGGGCTTTGGAGAACTGGAAGTCGCCATCATGGCAAAAGATGACCGCAACCTCCTCAACCTTCACTTCCTTACCCTGCCCGGCACCGATGACAATACCACCGAGTTAAAAATCAACCGGTCCCCTATCACCGAGGCTGATCTGCTTGACCTGTGGTACTGGTTACTTGCCTCAGGAGAACAAGGGATTGTTTTTAATCCTCAAACTTCAACGATCAGCAAACCGGCTCCCGATACAAGCTCATCCTCTTTTGATCCCTCGAGCCATAGTAATATTGTCCTATGGCTCGATGCGAGTGACTCGCAATCACTCACCCTATCCGAAGAAACGGTTACCCAATGGGATGACAAGAGTGGCAACCAGAGGCATGCTCTTTCGGAGGGTGGCACCCCTAAGTTTTCCACCACCGGCGGTATCAACGGCTTACCTTGCATCCAATTTAGGCGGGATAATGGAGAGGACTACCTTCAGGTTTCAGGCAGCGAATTCTTCGCCAGGCACATGTTTTTCATATGTCGCAGTCCCCACGAAAGCTGGTCGAATTACGGAGGTATCTTAGGCCACCAAAGTGGCAGGAATTCAAACTTCCTTTTTGAATCTGGTAATAAAAGGTTTCACTCCAACCAAAACCCCTCATTTGTCTCCAGAAATGGGCAGAGCATGGACTCAAAAAATGACTTTGATTTAGCCACCATCAACCAGTTTATGATTCTTGAAATCGTGGTGAACGCAAATGACACATCCCCCAAGTCAAATTATAAGGTCGGCAGGAATGACAACTATACTACCGATTTTGATGTCATTGAAATCCTAGCCTTCGAATACGAGCTTGGAGGGGAGCGTGAGGATGTCCTGCAATATCTCTCTTACAGGTCAGGCTTGGGGCAGGCCCTTGTTCAAGGTGCGGAAACCACTGCAATCGGACGGGCCTATCTCTTTGACAAAATGAACCTCCGGGAAGCATCTCCCCAGGAAGTAACCCGGGCAAAAAATGGTTCCGTCCCCGGAACCACCAATCAGTTTACCCCCACCCTGCAGGTTGGCCCAGGGGCCCGCCCAAACAAGGTAAACGAGTATGGTTTTGATACGGGTTCCACTTCAGGTGCGTGGGTAACCCCAAAGTAATAAGGTTTTTTTGATAGCCAACAATACTTCGCCCAACAGGAAACCATGAGATCATTTCCTCTGCGTATTTCGCCATCCATGCTCAATCGCATGCAGTATGTACTTGTGGGCTTACTCCTTGCCTCTCCACTTGCTCTCTTTGGCCAGTACACCTTGGAGCAAAAATCAGAGCCCGGGGGGCTATTCTCCTCATCCTCTCAAAACTACAACAGTGGCACTACGGTACAAACCCGTTCAATCTCCACGCAGTACGACGATTTTATTTTCACGCACTGGACCATAAATAATGTCAGGCAAAACAACGGAAATGGTCAAGCACTGCACACTGTAAACTTTTCTATCAACGAAAACTCTGTGGCCATCGCCCACTACCTCAATAAAGAAAAGGATACGGATGCGGATGGCATACCCGACTGGATAGAAATTAAATACACCGGGAATTTATCGGTCACTGCTCAAACCGATGCCGATGGCGATGGTATCCCTCTGGGAGATGAAGTACGCCTTGGGCTCAACCCCTCCATTGATGATAATATCAGCCAAGGTGGTATATCCATTCGCCGATCCGGCCGGGTATTGGTCAATTTTGGTGGAGCCAAAAAACTAACCCTTAAAAGCCACCCGATTGGTTTGGTCACTTCCGCGGTTAGCCTGTTGGAAAACAATGCAACCTTTCAGACTGACTCCCTCAACGGACTGTCAAATGGATATTATTTCTCTCACTGGGAAGTAAACGGGGTACGATATTCTGACAATAAAGGCGTAGGCTTGCCTCAGGTATCGCAGGCAATGAATGAAGACAAGCTGGTCGTGGCTCAATATATTCACGAAAATCAGGATTCAGACAACGACCAGATCCCTGACTGGTATGAGTCTCACTATCTTGGAACCTTGGAGCAAAATCAGTCATCGGACTCCGATGGGGATAGTTTTAGCTTGGCCGAAGAACTCAAGCTTGGGCTTAGCTCCGTGATTGATGACAACATTTCCGAAGGTGGCATATCCGTTCGTCGCTCCGCCAAAGTCTTTGTAAACCTCGGCGGTGCCAGCAAGGTCACCATCCAAAGTACTCCCCCTGGCTTGGTCAGTTCCAGCCTTACCTACCCCGAAATCAATTCCACCTACACCACCCCCTCACTAAGCGGCTTGCAAAACGGTTACTACTTTTCCCACTGGGAGGTAAACGGGGTCCGTCAAGCCGACCCCACCGGTCTCGGGCTCAGCCAGGTCACAAAGAAGCTCACGGAAGACAAAAGTTTTATTGCCAAGTATTACCCCGAAGATGAAGACCTCGATCAGGATGGTATACCCGACTGGTTTGAGTGGCACGAGCAGGGAAACCTCGACCTCAATGGCACATCCGACCCGGACGGAGATGGCTTTACCCTGGCCGAAGAAAATAAACTCGGGCTTAGTTCCCTTATTTTTGACCAGATTTCTGAAGGAAGTATTTCTACCCGCAGGTCCAAGACCCACTCCTATGTCCGTGACCTCAATGACCCCACCGATTCCGACGGTGATGGCCTGACCGACTCGGAGGAGATTCAGCGTGGCACCAACACCAAAAAGGTCGACACCGATGGAGATGGGTTCTCTGACCCCGATGAACTATCCGACGGCACTGACCCCCTCCTTGCCTCCTCTTTCCGCAATGTCGCCCCCACCCGCCTTCTTAGCCAAGCCCCGCTCATCATCAAGGAAAACCAACCCGTGGATACCCATGTGGGCAATATTCTAGGCTTTGACCCCAATGACCCCCAGGGTACCGGGCAGTATCATTTTATCTTTGTGGACGGCAATGGTTCCCGTGATAATCAACTTTTTAACCTGGCATCTGATGGCAGCCTTAGTTCTGCCACCATTTTCGACTATGAAGCCCTTGTGCAAGAGCTCGGTGATGCCAACCTCACCATCCGGGTACGGGTGAGTGATAGCGCAAACCTGTTTTTTGAAGACTCCCTTCCAGTCACAGTCATCAATGTAATAGAAGACTTTGACCAGGATGGGATCGAGGACAGCATCGACTCTGATGATGACAATGACGGCTTTACTGATGCCCTGGAAAAAGAACTTGGCACCGACCCGCTCAACCCGGCCTCCATCCCCAACCAAGCTCCCACTTCCCTTTCCCTCTCCTCCCTCAAATTCCCTGAAAACCTTCCTCCATACAGTGTGATCGGTGCATTCAATGCCTCCGACCCCGACAAGGGAGCAACCTTTAACTACCACCTTGTTACGGGTAAAGGCTCCAAAGATAACCCGCTCTTCCGAATCGATAGCAACGGATCACTATTGACCGCCACTCCTTTTGATTTTGAAACCAATGCGACCAAATATTCCATTCGCGTACAAGTAAGCGATGAATGGAATGCCTCCTTGGACCAAAATTTCACATTGCAACTTATCGATATCGATGAAATCCCTCCCACTCTCACCCTCCTCGGTGAAGCCAACATCACCATCATTGCCGGTTCCCCCTTCCAAGACCCCGGTGCCAGCTGGACAGACGACCGTGATGGGAATGGTACCGTTTACTCCTCCCCCTCTGGCTTTGATATCACCCAGGCAGGCACATACCAACTCCATTACCAAACCCGTGACCAAGCAGGTAACCCTGCCAAAGAAGTCCAACGTACTCTTATTGTAAAGGATCCCACTCTGCCCCTCGTGCACACCCTCCCCGCTCAGCTTGAACAAAACCAATCTCTCCTATTACAGGCAGAACTCATCACATCCGGCGGACTCCATCTTGCAGGGATAGGGATGGAGCTTGGCACTCGCCCATCCCTCTCCGATGGCACCCTTTACCCATTCAAGCATGCATCGGATAGCAACGGCACCTTCTCCTCCTATGTAGAAAATTTCCCGATTGGCGAGGCATTGTACTACCGGTCTTACGCCATCAACTCACTGGGTATTACCCATGGAGCGACCCGCAAGATTTCCCTTCCCCACACCCAAGACCCCACCACCTGGTGGTCTGGTGCCACGATTCACGAAGGGGGGTGGCGCACCCTCGACTGGTTTGGCTCCTTCCTGCTCACCGAGGAAGACCGCTGGGTATATCATGCCGATCTTGGCTGGATTTATTTACTCTCCGATCAGCAGGGAGGCCTATGGTTATGGAAAGAAGGCCTCGACTGGGTATGGACATCCCAAGCGGCCTCCCCCTTTTACTGGATGGATTCCTCCTCGGACTGGCTCTACCCCCTGCATCTCAAGGCGAGCCTGCAAATCTTTTGGGATTATTCCACCGAAAAAGCCATTCGCTTATTCTAATTTCCACCCGCCTGACCGATCGTTTGCGGGACCTGCTTTAGTAAAAGCCCAAATTTATTCTACGAGCTTTGGTTGGGTAAATACCTAGTGACATGCCACTTGTGTGTAACGGTATCTATCTCAAATAGACGGATTATTTTATAAATAATCCCCTTCTACCCTCGAGTTTTTACTTTGCATTTTTATATAAAGAGAGACTCACCGAGGCATCTCCCCCCAATCAAATAATGAAGCCGTGATAGCTTTGGTCTTACTGTCGGGCTCCTCATTTGCTGAAAATGGTAAATTATTTAACTTTTCCACATCCAGGGCTCTCATCTTTTCTATCCCGCTCAAATAACAGCACGGAAGACTCAAGCTTTACCCACTTAAATCTCGAGTTAAAACTTTCCAGGAAAACTAAAACTTTTTGCTATTTTATATTTTTAGCTTAGTGCAAAGCCGCAAAATCATTTTGGATAAGTCTTGTAAGATACCGCCAAAACCAAAAGTCTATATATTCCATAAACCAGAAGAATTGAGTATTTTTTAGTATAGACTTTTTACTTCTTCAAATTATCTTAAAGAAGTACACCGAATTCAAAGCACTTCCTCATTTCCAGAAAAATCAGATTTACCCTTTAAAGTACCAACGATCATGAAAACATCCATCCGTACATTCACATATCTTTTAACCACCTGTTTCCTTGCCTGTGTTACCGGGCATGCCTACGAGCAGGATAACTGGTACTTGGCTTGGGAGAAAAGCATCTCCTATCCTTATGGAGTGGCCTACTACGAGGATAATAGCACGGGAATTGGGCAGATCTATCAGTTAAATGGAAGGAGTTCTAGTGGGAAAATAAGTGTGTATGATTTAAATGGGTCTTTGGACCGGCACATCACCATCGCGTCAAGTCGACGGTATACTTTTGATCTTTGCCTGGATGCTGAGGGAAATATTTACATTGCGGAGTATGCTGC
>ERZ807291.7199-NODE-7199-length-13053-cov-25.525312_pt1 | contig 13053 bp, 14 predicted proteins | sample MGYA00521257_ERZ807291 | MGnify/ENA primary metagenome ERZ807291 (study PRJEB31413, sample SAMN03169783) | marine metagenome | biome: Marine; feature: Water; material: Subsurface seawater | place: North Sea | collected 2011-04-28 | depth 1 m m ...
AGGAAAAGTACAAAAACTGAACTCAAATCTATATAATGGCTATATTTTAACAAAATATAGAGAGGATTTTTTCTTAAAGCTTTGTACTATTATATTAGCACTGATTGCTTAAAAAATACATTTATTTAGAGATTAAAATCTAATGTGAAAAAAGTAATTAAATAAATGCTTTTTTTGAGAGTTCAGAAAACATCTTCTTCCAGATCTTCTGCGAATTCGTCGTAAGTGTCGAAGGAAGAACTTGTATCGTCTTGAGCACCCGAATTTTCCTTGGTTATCTTATAACCATTGATAGAGGTAAACCATTTAGTTGTTCCATCTTTTCCCTGCCATTCCCTGCCATTTATCCGGGACTGAATTTGGACCTGGTCTCCCACCTGCAAACTTTTGCTTAATTCGATATTTTCTTTGGTGAATTCGACAGGGATTGGGTTGTCCCACCGTCCGTCCCCCGTTTCAATAACAACTTGATGTTTTCGGAATCCATTGCTGCCAAATTCTTTAATTTCATCCACAAATTTTACCTTACCGGAAATCGTTACCTCATTCATAAGAATTTTTATATAATTTATACCTACAAGGGTCTACTTTGAGTTATAAACGTTGAAAAGTGTTTCAGTTTTTAAAATCAGGCCCAAAATCTGACAGCTTGATTCCATATCATCGGGTTGCATCGTTTTATTCAAACTGATATGAGGAAATTAATATGTTTATCCACAGATACAAGTTCGTTCCTATCTATTTAGTAACATCTTTGATTTCACTCAAAACGAGTGCAGAAACCCTGCCTGATTTCAACCCTGCAAGCCCTCCCAATGATTATCTCTCCATGTGGGCAGGGTTTGATCCTCGTGCTGAAAACCTGGATGTGGAAATTCTTAAAGAATGGGAAGAGGACAACGTCGTCCTTCAGGTTATTCGATACCGTATTGGAGAGTTTAAGGGGCGAAATTCATGGATGGCTGGGATTTACGGGTACCCTAAAGGCATGGACAACTTACCTGGGTTGTTGCAAGTACATGGCGGCGGGCAATATGCTCATTCCAATGCGGTCTTGACCAATGCCAAGCGGGGTTACGCCACCCTTTCCATTGCTTGGGCAGGCAGGATTTCTGCTCCCGGTTACACCGTTTCCCCCCAAGAGGTGAAGTTATTTTGGGATGGCCAGACCGAGGACCCTAAATACAAGCGAACCACAGATTGGGGTGCATTGGATGCCTACCATGCCCCAAGCCGTTACGGAAAGGACGCTTTTCCCTCGATACCAGTTGCAGAGTGGACGCTCGACCCCGTCAAATCCCCCCGCAATAACGCCTGGTTTTTGGTGGCTCTGGCAGGCCGTCGAGGCCTCACTTTTCTGGAGCAACAGCCAGAGGTGGATGGGTCAAAATTAGGGGTTTATGGCCATTCCATGGGAGGGAAACTAACCATTTTGATTGCCGGGTCTGACAGCCGCGTAAAAGCAGCGGTTCCGTCCTGCGGCGGGATCAGTGACCGTTACACAGATGATCCGCTGCACCTTGACACGGTGAGCGATCCGCCCAGCCTGAGGAAAGTTTCTTCTCCGGTTATGTTTCTGAGTCCAGCCAACGACTTCCATGGAAGAATAAATGATCTAGAGACCGCAATCGGTGAACTAAACACCAAGGAATGGAGGGTTGTTTGCTCCCCTCATCACAACCATCAGGATTCTGCGGAATATGAGGTGGGCACTCAGGTCTGGTTCGACCATCAACTCAAGGGAGTTTCAGTGGTTCCCCAGACTCCAGTCACTGAACTTGTTCTTGCAAAAGGCAGAATGCCACAGCTTCGGATTCAGCCAGACTCCTCCAGAGAAATTGTGGGGGTGGAGGTCTATTTTACCCAGCAGGGAATTTTACAGGAACGGGGCAAGGCAAAGGACGATATGTCGAACACCATCCACCGTTTTTGGAAATTTATAGAGCCCCAAAAGTCAAAGACAAACGGTCAATGGCTGGCTGAATTACCCCTTTTCTCCACCGACCGGCCACTCTGGGTCTTTGCCAATGTCCATTACCGCTTGGCAAATCCAATTACCGGAGCTGGTTACTATTATGGCACCTATGAATCGGACACCTTTGTGCTCTCCTCGCTGCCCCATATCATATCCTCCGAAAAATTAAAGCTCTCGGGTTCCCTTGTTTCAAGCCCACGCACGTTACTAATCGAGGATTTTTCGGGGAACTGGAAAAAGGATTGGTTTTCTTATCAAAAAAAAGGTTGGGGTATCCGGACCAATAAACTCTACGAGCCCAATTGGTCAGCACCAAGCCCCGGTGCAAGATTGAGCATGGAAATCATGAGTGCAGAAGAAAATAAAATGGTGATATGGATTGATGGGTATGGGGTGGAGCTCAATCTGTTGGGTTCCAACCTTTGGCAACGGTTTAGTTTTTCCCCGGCCGATTTTAAAAACAGTGCTGGGGAAAGCCTTCCTGCTTGGTCAGGTATCAGGGAACTTCGCCTCGATCGCACAGAGAAACTCGCAGTACCCAAGGGGAACCCATCCAAACCTTTGCACTTGGGTGCTTTATGGAAAGGGAACCCGCCCACATTTCGGAACCTAAGGTGGATTGACTGATTCCTTCTTTCAAGATTTTGCTAATTTGACAATGAGCGAAATGAATGTCTAATACATATAATTATGAATTCTTCTAAGGCTAAGGTTCTCTTTGTGGATGACGAACTCCCGATCCTCAAGGGAATCAAGTTAAACCTGGGTAGAAAGTATGATGTTTTTACCGCTGAGTCCGGGAGCGAAGGATTGAAGATTCTTGAGGAAGAGGGAGAGTTTCAGGTCATTGTCTCTGACTTTTCAATGCCCAGAATGAACGGAGCTCAATTCCTGGAGAAAGTAAGAGAGCAAAACAAAGAAGTGGTCACCATGCTGCTCACGGGGCAGGCAAATTTTGATGATCTTTGTGAAGTTGTTCGAAAGGGGGAGATTTTCCGGCTTCTGGGCAAACCTTGCACCCCTGAGACATTGGATAAAAATTTACAGCAGGCCCTTCGTCAGTACCAATTAATTTCTGCCGAAAAAGAACTCCTGGAAAAAACCTTAAATGGGGCGATTGGTGCGATGACCTCTCTTCTTTCCGCTGCAAATCCGCTCTTTTTTGGCCGGGCCCAACGAGTAAAGGCTTTGGCTCGCGAAATTGCAAAAGAGATTACAGTTGCCCATGAATGGAGGTTGGAGGTCGCTTCCGACTTTTGTTATCTTGGATACCTGACCCTTCCTGAAACTTCTCAACAGAAAGTATACCACGGCGAAAACCTCACTCCTGAGATTGAACAGGTAATCGCAGGTTTTCCCAAATTTGTAAGTGATTTGCTTAAGGATATTCCAAGGCTTAATAAAATACGCAAAATCATTGAATCCATTGGGTTGGACTATGAAAATTCTTCGGATGAGTTTTTAGAAGAGCGCAAAATTGCCTCCATCATCCGTCTGGCTCAGGAGTATGATCGTTGGGAGTCGAAAGGCTGTTCCAAGGGAGAAATTTTTGAAAGGATACGTTCGATCGAAAAGGTGTTTCTTCCCGGAGGCATTGATGCACTGGCCAACACCCGTGAACTAAGTGGGGGCTTTATGGAGGCGAGTCAGGTACCTCCTTCTGAGCTGAAACCAGGTATGCGCCTGATGGAGGAACTCAGGTTGTTGGACGGTAAAATGTTGGCTCCCCTGGGCACAATGGTGAGCTTATCCTTCGTGCAAACCATCCAGAGTCATATGGCTGCGCTGGGGGACGCCGTCTTTCCAGATTCGATCGAGGTGCTTGCCTGAATTAAGAGCTTAACTCTAAAGCTCAAACACTCCATTTCAGCATCCGTTCGATCGGAAGCTTCGCACGCTCGATGAGATCCTCGGTCAAAGTTATCTCAGGACTGCCTTCTTTTAAACAGTTTAACAATTTAGGCAGGGTATTCATTTTCATATAGCGGCAGTCATTGCAGGCACAATGACCGGTGGGTCCGGCAACAAATTGCTTGTGAGGAAGCTCGCGGGTCAGCCGGTGCATCATTCCCGACTCGGTCAGAATAATAAAGGTATCCGACTGATGGCTCTGGCAGTAGGAAACCATTTTTTCGGTGCTGCACACTTCATCGGCAAGATCGCGCACGGATTGGATGCATTCGGGATGAGCAACCACCGGGGCATCCGGGAATTCCAGCCGGCAACGCTCGATCGATTCCTTGGTAAAAAGCACATGAGCATAGCAACTGCCCGGCCATAGCCGCATCTTCCTGCCAGTCTGGCCCATAACCCACTGGCCAAGGTTCTGATCGGGAACGAAAAGGATTTCCCGGTCGGCTGGGACTTGGTTGACAATCTTAACCGCATTTCCACTGGTACAGATCACATCGCTCAAGGCTTTTACCGCGGCGGAGCAATTCACATAGGCAACCACATAAAGATCAGGGTTTTCCTCCCGGTATTTGGCCAGTTGATCAGCAGGGCAGGAGTCGGAAAGGGAGCACCCGGCATCGAGATCGGGCAAAAGCACGGTTTTGGAAGGGTTTAAAATTTTCGCGGTTTCCGCCATAAAGTGAACCCCGCAAAAAACGATGATCTCCGCATCCGTCTGGGCCGCCTGCCTGGCCAGTCCGAGAGAGTCGCCTACATAGTCCGCCACTTCCTGTATGGCATCAATTTGATAGTTGTGGCAGAGCAGAACTGCATTCTTCTCTTTTTTGAGGCGGATAATTTCATCCTGTTGATCGGAAAGTTTAACCGCATCCGCTGAACGGCGGAAAACTTGCAAGGGGGGAGGAGCTGTACTGACCATGAGATAATTAATGAGCTTTGGAGCAGGCACCTTTTTCGGCAAAGGCTGGACAGCTAGCCTGTACCTGCAGGCGCTGATCACTCACTTCCAGCCCGAGTTTTTCCGAGACAGTGCGTCCGTACCATTCCATAAAAGGGGCATCGACATCAAAAATCTTGTCACAATCCGAACAAATTACCTGGGCTTTGAAAGAGGCACTCGATTCATTGAGGGCATAAAACTTATTGTCCTGGCCCACATCAATTTTTCGTACCGTCCCACTGTCAACCAGAAGGGGGAGGCAGCGGTAAACCGTGGCCCGGGATACTGATTTATCCATTTTGCGGGCATCCTGCAACAGTTGGTCCGCAGTGAAGTGGCCGGATTGGCGGAAAAGAGCATCAAACACCGCTTTGCGTTGCCCGGTCATGCGTAAGCCCTGACTGATCAGATAGTCAGAAAAACTTTCCCAGGATGCTCGGTCAGGCTTAGCCATAATGGATTAATCTTACAACTTATGACTTTTGCCTTGGAACAGGTCAATTTAATTGAGACGAATTTGAGAATTGTTCCTCGGCTCTTACAATCTTGGCAGGGACAAGGAAAACAGATAGGGATTAATCTATGTCGATCAAGATAAACGACCATGTGATTCCAGACTGGGCAATTGAGCGTCAAGCCGAAGCCCTCTATGAAAATGTTGCTCAGGGAATGCCGGGGAAACCTCGTGAGATCATTATGATTTCCGCCCTCGATCTCGCCAAGGAAAGGTTGATTGACCAGGCCTTGATGGCTCAGGAGAGCCGGAGGAGGAAATACCGGGTGGATTCGGTTGAGTTGCAAAAAAGGATTAAACTTTGGTTAAAGCAAAATGGGGGGAAACAAGCTTTCGCCAAAATCAACAACCCCATGATCCAAAACCATGACGATTTAAAAAGGGAACTGTCCGATCAAATGCGCTTCAATCAACTCTTGGAGGAGGAGTCTCAGTGTGATCCGGTCACGGAAGCGGATGCCCTGAAATATTACCAAGAGAGACCCGAATTGTTCCGCACCGAAGAGCAGCTATCTGCCTCACACCTTCTCAAAATGGCAAAGTCGGAGGACGAGTTTAGCGAAGCCCTTGATGAGATTAAAAAATTGCGCGATAGGTTGGTAGGAGGGGCAGATTTTACCGAACTTGTCCGCTCGGAATCAGACGATAAAGGAAATGACGGAAACCTAGGAACATTTGGCAAAGGGAGAATGGTGCCCGAATTTGAAAAAGCGGCGTATGAATTGAAGGCAGGTGAATTAAGCGAACCGGTACGCACCCAGTTCGGTTGGCACCTCATTCAGTTGCATGAAAGAATACCCGCAAAAATCACTGCCTTCGAAGATATAAAACAAAAGGTGATCGAATATCTGACCGAACGTAAAAAAGACCGGGTCTTTGAAGATTTTTTGGATGGTCTGAAAACTCAGGCCACCATCGAGGAAGTTTCGGGGATCTAATTATTTCCTGCTCAATCCCTCCAGGATCTGGAGGGTGCTCTGGGGCTTGTTCAGGGCATATAGGTGGTAGCCCGGAGCTCCCTTGGCCAAGAGATCTTGAATCTGCCCAAGTGCCCAGTCAGCACCCACGGTGGGTTGGTTATCTGCTTCTGCGTCTTCGAGGCTATGCTCCAGTTCAGCGGGGAGTCCTGCCTCACACATCGCACAGAATCTGCGTACCTGGCCGATCGAGAGCACAGGAAGCAGACCAGGGAGCACAGGGATATCGATCCCGTTATTTCGGCAACGACTGACAAAGTCATGGTAGACAGAATTATTAAAAAAAAGCTGGGTGGTAATAAAGTCTGCCCCTGCATCCACTTTGGTTTTGAGGTTATTCAGATCAGACTCAACGGACTCTGCTTCCGGATGTTTTTCCGGATAGCCACCGACCCCTATACCAAAGTCGGGGAAGTTTTCGCGAATTAACCCAACAAGATCAGATCCATAAGACAATCCTCCAGGAACGGGCTTAAAAGTCGTTTCCCCTTTGGGTGGATCTCCCCGCAGGGCCATAACATTGCGAAAACCAGCCTGGGCAAATTCCTCAAGAATTTCCAGAAGTTCATCCCGGGTGTGACCCACGCAGGTGAGATGGGGCATCACTTCAAATCCATGTTCTTCCTGAAGCAGCTTGGCATAACGAAGCGTGGTTGCCCTTGTGCCTCCCCCTGCACCATAGGTGATGGAGACAAAGTCCGGTTGATGGGGCTGGATTAAGGACGCAGTCGCAAGCATGCGTTTGCCACCATCCTCGTCCTTGGGAGGGAAAAATTCCACTGAAAACAATGGTTTTTTCTCTGAGAAACGCTCTTTGAGTGAACGACCTTTATTCATATACATATCAACGTATCATGATGCGTTGATGCGTTCAAGTAATAAGCGTGGGCTTAGTTGCGGTTGCGGGCACTGAGGTTGAGGTTGTTGATTGCCTTTAAATAGCGTGCAACCCTCGGTTGAGGTGCAAGGTTCTGGGCTCGTTCAAGCAGATCGGATGCTTGTTGGTAATCTTTTGCCCCTACGAGCATACGGGCATGTTCAACCAAGGCCTCCACCTGGAAGTCTGCAAGTTTTGCCGCCCGTTCAAAGCGAATGGCTGCTTTGGCGTAGTCCATTTCATCAGTTGCCAATTTTGCAGAGAGTAGCAAAGCCTCCCCATCCAGGGGTTGTTTTTGGATTAATTGCTCAAGTATTTCAGCCGCTTCCTTCCGCTTTCCGGTGGCGATCCGCACTTCTGCCTGAAGCATGCGGATTTCCCGCTCATCCGCATCGGAATATCCCTTTCCGAAAGTTTTTTCGATTTGTTCCAAATACCTGAACCCTGCACCGTATGATCCCCGGTTGATGAGAATCTTCGCGGTTCTGGCGTAACGGGACAGGCTGAGCTTTTCTTTCTTGGCGAGGGCTTCCTGGTAGCACAAGAGGGACCGTTCCAGCAGACCAAGGTTGTGGTAGAGATCACCCAGGGAAAGAGTTCCCGCAGTATCGAGCTGGTTCATCCTTTTAAGGGTCTCAAGTGCCACCACCGCATCTTCATCCCTGCCAAGTCCCTGGAGGGCCGAGACACGGGCTTTATGGCAGAATAAATCATTGGGCTTGGATTCAAGCAATTCATCCAAAAGGGCGAGAGCCTCGGCAAAACGGTTGGTCGTAAGCAGGCAGTTAACCAGCCCATTGCGGGCATCAATACTTTCGGGATGAAGCAGAATAGCCATCCGGTAGGCATTTTCAGCCGAAACTACGCGTCCGAGAGACAAGTGACAATATCCCAGGGCAACATAGCTGATCCCGTCGGCTTCCCCAAGACTGATTGCCCGGGCGAGGTTTTGAGCAGCGTCCTTGAGTTTGCCCAGGCTCAGTTGAACGAACCCTAGATTCTTGCGTGCCCGTAAAAAGGAGGGGAATTTTTTAAGTGCCTTTTGGTAAGTCTCCTCAGATTTAGTGAGCCTGCCCAACTGATAATACATCGTGCCGAGTGCGAAATCGAGGGCAGCGCTGGATTTGCTTTCGATCTTGGTTTCGAGGTATGAAACCGCTTCTTCGAGCTGATTTTCGGCCTTCGCCACCACTTCGCGCAAGATAAACTGTTCGGCCTTATCGATTCTGGGCTCCACCTCGCTACGGAATCCATAATCTCCCATAAAACCCCGCACAAATGCGGGATCGTTCCAAAAGCCCTGCGTTAGTTCAGGGAGGGGAGCCTTGGCCCAGATCAAGAGCGGAAAGGAGGCAATCCACAAAGAGAGACGGAAAGGTGTCTTCATTTAAGCATGGAAAAGCGCACGGGCAGATAGAACTCGACCTTGACCGGTTTGCCGTTGCGGGTTGGAGCCTCATAGATAGAACCTTCCGCCGCATGGTGAGAGGGTTCAACAAAATCCGGATGGGTCGCGGAAACGGTTTCGAGCACCTTTACCCGTCCGCTCTCGTTGATTTGTACAAGTAACTTCACTTCACCTTCCAGTCCTTTGCGGCGCAGATGGGAAGGATAAACCAGGCTTCCACGCGTGATGACCCCCGGGTTGCGGTCCAATTCATGCATGGAAAAGACGAGCTCCGTGGCAAAGCCGGTGGGTGCGGGATTGAATGAGGCCAGAGAAAACGCAGCCTGGAAATCTCCCGGCCCGACTTCGAGGGTGGTGGCACTTGGCTGGTTGAGAAATTCGATAGGGGGAGTTTCCAAAAGAGGGGCGGGCAGATCGAGCTTTTTTACCACTTCTTTTTCCATTTCGGTTTTCGGAGGCGGTGGTGGCGTGTAGGTAGCAATTTCCACGGGTCTGACAATCCATTCCTCCGGACGGATGAATTCGGAAAGCGGAAGCAGGCAAAAGAGACCAAACGAGGTAAGCAGGGCAAGGCCGAGACTCTTAACACGCAAATTGGGCAGTGGTTCAGTTTCCACTCCCGGTGTCCAGTCAAGGTTGCCGCTTTCTCTCATTGGGTAAGGGGGCTGAGTTTTACTGCCTGTGCTCCGCCCAGCATTGCCTGGTCCATAACCTGGGTAGCCATTCCCGCTCGTGCGCCTGGGGACACCCTGACCAAGACCGAGGGTTTCTTTTCGGAAGCCCGGCTACGCACCAGCGGGGCAACCTGTTCCAGTCCAATAACCATACCGTCCTGCAATAACTGTCCGGACGAAGGAAGGTCAAAGGCTAAGGGGTCCTCCAGATTGGCCGAAGATGTGGCCGTATCCTTGTGCTTGGGGGTTATTCCCACTTCATTGACAAAGGAGGTAGCCACGATGAAAAAGATGAGCAGGATGAAAACCAGGTCAATCAGGGGAGAGACATTAATTTCGGTGCCTTCCGGCTCCGTTGAAAGCCTTCTCCTCATGCCCTTGGCTTGCGGGTGGCAATGGAAACTTCGCTTGCTTTCTTGCGTGCCTCCGCAACCATTTTGGCAAGCACCGATGCATCCGCCCATTGATCGACCTGAATGACCACCGGTTTGCCGCTATCCCTGCTTGCCTGTTCGACGAGGCCGGGAATCTCTTCCATTTGTACGGTGGACCCTGCGTATTTGATTTCGTTTTCTCCGGACAGGGCAAAGATGACCGCATTTTTTTGAAGTGCTTTTCCGGTTACCGCCAGAGGGCGGGTAACTTCGATTCCGGGCAGGGTTACAAAAGTTGCCGAGACAATAAAGAAGATGAGCAGAATAAAAACCACATCAATCAAGGGGGAAACATTGATCGAATCGGTTTCAGAAGATTCAATGATTCTTGCTCTGCCTCTCATCGGGTTAGGGGTAAGGGGTTGGCGACTTGGCGCAAAGATAGGCTCTCCAAACGGTTGATGCACTGGAGCCAGTCCTTTTTCCTGCGATTGAGCAGATGGATGATGGCAATCGCGGGTATGGCAATCAACAAACCGGCCTGGGTGGTCACCAAAGCTTGGGAGATTCCTCCCGCGACCAGATCCATCTTGTAACTGTCCTGCATGCTCAATCCGTTGAAGGTTTGCAACATTCCTGAAACAGTACCGAGCAATCCGATGAGCGGTGCAGATGTTGCCAATACCAAAAGAAAACGCAGCCTGCGGTTGAGGTAGGAGGATTCCCCGGTCCTGACCTGATCAAACCTTCTTTGTGTTTCCTTCCGGTCTCCATGATCCGCCAGGCAGTAACGGATGATCCGGTCCACCCGGCCGCCCCCCTTGAATGCCCCCCAACGCTCACGGGGAAATGCCCGGAGGTCAGCGGGGATGACCGCCCTTAAACGTAGCCAAAGATCAAAGGACAAATAATAGAGATACAGGGCGAGCAAGCCAAGGCCGGGCATCAGGGTGCCTCCCTTTTCCCAGACAAACTTGGCCTGATCCATGAATTCAATGACTGGGTTCATCCTTTTTTTCAGGGCTGGGACTCAAGTTTTTGGGAGCCTCCTTTTTCAGGTGGACAAGACGGGCGGAAAATCCCTCCATCTTGGAGACAAGTCCCTGCAGCCTGCGGGAGAGCAGGGCATGGGCGATAAGCGAAGGTATCGCAGTAATAAGACCAAACTTAGTGGTGACCAATGCCTCGGAGATGCCCCTTGCCAGCTCGCTGTTCTCGGGGTTGGCAAAATTGGTGATTTGCCGGAAAACATCAATCATTCCGGTCACCGTACCGAGTAGGCCAAGCAGAGGGGCAGTGGCCGCGGTGATGGCGATCAGGGGCATTCCCTTTTCTAGTCTTGCCTGCCAGTCGATTATGATTTCGTAAAGAATTTCCTCGAGGATCTCCGGCTTGTTTCCCCGGTAGCCCTGAGCGGTCTTACGGAGCAGTTCAAAAGGACCACCAAAATTTCCCGCCAATGTGACCGGGCCACGGGGGAAGGGAATCCGTAAAATTTGGGCAGCCTTAAACAGGGCAATCAGGGCAGAGCAAAGGGCAAAGAACAGGATGGGGTAGATCCAGATTCCCCCCTTTTGCATTTCTTCCAGCAGGGTGGGTTCGCTTCCTTCGATCACCAAGGCTTTACCCAGACTCGGATCCATGGGGAGGATGGAGCTTTGCCCGGGATTGGATTGGAGAGATTCCCCAATCAACTTCGAGGTGGTCTGGTTTGCCACCAGCAACCTGGGTGGCGTATTCCGCCTCACGGAATCTGCACTCATTTCCAGGGTTGAGTCTACGATTGGTTCATAACTTTTATCCAAAAAGCCCGAACTTCCCAGCTCGCCACGGAAGTAGAGTACCGGACCAATCGTCCAGAAGATTCCCGATTCTCGGATTCCCTCAGGTGGCACAATGGCATCTCCGCGATAGGAGGCTCCCCCGGCCTGTTTAAGGAGGGTAGTGGTGGAAAGCTCTGCAAGTTCGAGGTAGGCGTTGAATGAGGAAGCCCGGTCACCCTTTTCCTTGGCCAGGGCGGCTGATAAAGAATCGGCATGCAGGATGCGTTCAGACGAGGGGATCGATTGGGTCCATCCACGGGCATAATCTTTTAACAATCTCAAAGAAGTTTCCAGTGCGGCCTCATTTTCACGAACCTCTTCCTTGAGTTGGAGCAGGCTGGCATCGCGGTTGTCGCGTTGTCGTAGCCTTCGGTCAATTTCAGCTCTTTTATCCCGGGCATCCCGTTCGAGCTGGGCAACTTCTTTTGCCAGCGGGGTTTTTTCCTGCTCGATTTGTTGACGAAGCAAGGCAAGCCGCTCAATGGCATCCTTTAAATCATTGCGAGCTCCATTACGAACTTGCTGGACAGACTGGGCTCCAAGGTTTGCGAGCAACCCAAGGGAAAAAGCCAGGCAGATGGTAAGGTTTCTCACTGGTCTATCCTAGGGGGTGCACCGACAGGCAGTTCCAGAAACCTGGGCATGGTTCGGTTGTTGAGCATGTCAACTCCGGTTGAAATTTCGCGGGCCAATGGATCGGATCGTGTCCATTTCCACCCATTTTCTCCGGGCTGCCCATAGCCGGCAACCGTTCCGGATTCATTGACAAAATAGGCGGTGCCCAAGCCAAAGTACATCACCTGAAATTCGCGTGACAGGTTGTCATCCAGGGTGAATTCCTGTCTTTCCAGGGTTACGGAGCGGTGGAAATTCTGAATCGCCTGTAAGAGGGATACCAGTGCGTCCACCCGCTGGCGAAGCGGTGGCATGGGCATACCTTTTCCCGGTACTAATTTCTTGCGGTAAGGAGCCAGTCGGTCAGCCACCGGAGTGGGGAGAAGGGAAAAAGCCTGGTCCAGTTTGGTCACTGCCCGGTCGAGTCCTTGGTGTAGGGATCGGGTCGCCTGCAAGGCTTCATCCTTTCGGGATAGCAGATCCTCCCGTTGCTTGGCTGCCCCCACCGCTTCTTCCTCAGTTTCTTTGAGCTTTGTGTTCAGTTCCTCAATCTCAGCCACAAGAGCTTGCCTAAGGTCCAAAAGGGAAGACTTTTCAACAGCCCAGTCGCTTTCCTCCTCTGAAATCAACCGTTCCGTGGCTACCCATTCCCCGATGATGGCATGGGTCTCTTTTACTTCAGCTTGCAGATATTCGAAAATACCAACTAGATAGCTAGAGATGGAAATGTAATAAAAAATTCGCAAAATCATTGAAACTAAGCACACGATCATAGCCTATGCACAAATTGTTGGAAAGCCTTTTTGAGACTGAATCTCAATAAAGAGATATTTTTAAATATTTAATGCAAAGAAAAAAGATATCCAGTTTGAGTTTTATTAGCCTCTTATTCTGGTTTAAAATTTGTTTGGCGGAAGAGGATAAAGATTCTCATTACAAAATCTTAACTATAGCTCCTGATC
>ERZ807291.7205-NODE-7205-length-13039-cov-4.418207_pt1 | contig 13039 bp, 3 predicted proteins | sample MGYA00521257_ERZ807291 | MGnify/ENA primary metagenome ERZ807291 (study PRJEB31413, sample SAMN03169783) | marine metagenome | biome: Marine; feature: Water; material: Subsurface seawater | place: North Sea | collected 2011-04-28 | depth 1 m m ...
GTGAAGGTGACAGTCCTGCCCATCGAGCACGTAGGCTTCGCACCCGTCGTGGTGGTCGCACAGGATCTCGCAATCGTCTTTTGCTGAGCTAAGCAGCCAATCCGTGACCGCGACGTACGGCTGGTGCGTCACCAGGTGAGAATTTTCGAAGAGGTCCACGGCGAGGTGAAAGGGGCCTTCGTACAGACCCGCTGCCTTGAACGACTGTCCCAAGTTCAAGGAGGTCGTTTGAATAAACTTCCACGAGTCGGCAAACACGCGGCACTCGCCCGTCGCCTCCTTGAAGCTGACAACGAAACTTTCCCCGGCACTGGCGATGCACTCTTGGACAGAGGTTGCGCTGATCGTGGTAAAGGCCAAGTCCTTGAGGGTGTAGGTCATCCTCTCCGTGTCCGTGACGCTGTTCTCCCTCATCACGTCAAACTGAAAGCTCTGATTGAAGGAATGAATCGAATAGTCAAAGTCTCGCTGCGCCGAGATGCGAGCGCGTTCGCATCGCCACCTGCCCGTGGTACCCACGGCGTCGGCAAATGTTGTCTTGGCCGTGACGTCGGCGGCCCTAACTCCGTAGTGGTACTTGCATTCTCCCAAAATACCGCCAAACCTGGGCTGGGGCGCATCGTACACCCCATGTCGCCGCTTGACTTCGTACGCGTTCCCTTCCCCGAAGAGAACAAACTGGTCGCACGTGGTGGAATGGAAGCACCGTCCGTCGTTGGTCGTGCTGAAAAACTTGCAGCTAGGGCTCGCCACACAGCCCTGTTGGCAGTCCGCGGCGCCGCTTTGTGTGCTCCCCGCGCAGACGGCCCTGGCGACCGGCGCGACGAGGGGCTGGTCCACTAGCTTGGGGCGGGAATCGTACACAAGCGAACCGGCAACGACGACGGGATCCCCCGCACACGTTCCAATGTCCGTGAAGCGTTCGTAGAAGATGGCTTGTCGCCTGAACTTGGCGCGCAGGGCCGTCTTTCCGCAACAGTAAGTTATGGCGATGGCAAGGTGGTCGCTGCAATTGGTTTGTTCACCGTAATGGACGCACGGGTGGTCGCTGGCACCGGCGGGGAGTTCGGACTCGGAGCAGAGCCGTTGGTCGAGCGTGGCGCAGTGCGAGAGTGCCGTGTGGCGTTTGTCGGTGACCCGCTCGTCCGTGTGCCCCGTGGCATCCACAGCAGAGCAGTTGTTCCCTGCCCAGCCGGGAAAGCATTCGAAGAGGGCCGGGGCCGCAGAAGGCACCTGTTTTGTGAGGTAGAAGGCGCGGCTTTGGGCGTCGCTAGCTTCGCAGATGCCCGCGCACTCCGTCCCTGAATTGCAGGCGTCAATGGCGGAGGCAAGGTCCAAGTGTTCTACCGGCACGTGGGAGGTGGCGACAGCGGAGTGTTTGTAGCGACAGTCGCTGAAATTGGAGCCGGGGGCGTGCTGGTAAACGAGGCAGGTGCCCTCCTCTAGCGCGTACCCGTGTCCAAGGTCTTCGGTTTGGCACTCGCTCGTAGGGTACTCGAGGTAGCACGCCCCGCTGGTCCCGTAGAGGGTCTCGTTTTCAACGGTGTACTCGACCCTTTCTCCTTTGGAGCCGCAGCGCCTTGTAAAGTGCATCTCGTACCCATTTTGGTACTCTTTCTGGTACCCTACAGAGAGTGCTTCGTCGGTGACAATGTCGGGGTTTCTGGTAAAGGAGACTTTGTGGGAATCTAGCAGATCGCACTGTCTCTCAAGCACGTCGTGCCGTTCCACGTCCGCGTCCTTTGCCCACGTCCCCGCACACGCGTCCTCTGCCCCTTTTCTCACCACAGGGCCGTATGCTTCCCATGAAACGGTTCCTTCCCTATTCCTGCACCACTCCTCTGTCCTTTCTTCGGTTACGATCGGGGCGTACGCGGTCGCCTGAAGGGTGTCCGATTCTTCCAGCACGTAGACGACTTTATTCTCTCCCGTGAGGCCTACGTCGAGCGGGTAAACGGAATAGTTCGACGCGTTGGTAAAGTCCGTACACTTTCCACGGCCGATACTGTTTCTGTAGAGCCAGCAATCGCCCGTGTCTCCGTACGCAACAGCGCCCTTTATTTCTTGATATATCGCATACGAATCGAGCGCCCCGCTGTTCAAGGCCTCGTAGACATCGTCGTAGAAGAAGCAGTAGCCTTCGGTGAAGACAATCTGCATGCAGTTGTTGTCGGCCAAGCAGGCTTCGTGGCAGGCCTCCTTGCTTGATGCATGGAAGTGCCTCGCGTGGGTCCGATTGGCATAATTGTTTGTGTTCTTTACCCAGTGCTTGTGCAGGGTGTACTGTGCATGCGGCGTCGGTGGAAGTTCTTGAGCCATGGCCTCGCCGAGGGCATAGAAATCACCCGCTGGGGTGGAATAGACAATGGTACAGTTTGTCTGACTATCGCAGGCAACCTTTGCGGCTTCTAAGCTGGCGAGCTTGGTGGACTTGTGAATACAGCTTGTTTGGATGACGATTTTCCGGACACATTGCTCTAAGGAAGAACATGGATATGTGCTGGTAGATTTAGAGTTCCAAGTGTACTCATGGCCCCAGTACGAGGTATACGAACAGCCCGCTGGGTAATCATCCTCGTACCCTTCATCTACAGCGTCACCCCCCTTCTCCCACCCTCGTTGTTGGCATTCCGACTTTGTTAAGTGTACCCCCTGTACGCCGCTCCCAGAAGAAAACCGTTGAAATGTCACCAATTCGCCACAAGGTGTGGAAGCTGCTTGGGGGCAATCATTAAAGTAAATGTTTGAGTTTTTCTTGTAGCACCCAAAAGGGTGCGTCGCTCCATCAGAAGAACAGGTCGTGGTAGAAAACGGCAGCGATTGCTCTGTTGCAAAAGATTGGCATTCGGTGGCAGTGAAGGTTAAATCAGCAGTACCGGTCGTCTCTTCCACAAAACCTAGAACTATGGCTAGAGCTGAATCGTAGAGCACGCCATGCTCCTCCCTGCCGTAGGGCACCTGTTTGAAATCGAATAGGGCGGTCTGGTTCAGAAGACACTCTGAAATGCTCATGACGGATGTCTCCAAGTTAGTGTTCCTTGTAAACTGACCCTCGACCTCTGCTTCGACGAAAAAACTGGAGTTCCAGAGGGCCTTTGCCTCGCATGGCCCCCGTGCCCGCGCCAAGAGGCAGCGCTGGTCGGAGTAGCTGATGGCCTTGAAACCATGGGCCGAGCCGTAGTCTTGACAGGCGCTCTGCGAACTCACCGAGAGCTCTAGCTCATGATTAAGGTACATGCATGCGGTACTGCTGTAGTCGAAGGCAGAAGTGAAGTGTTCGAAATGCCTTTGACAGATGGCTTTGTCACCAGCTTCTGGCTGTTTAGCAGAATCGTAGAGGTATCGATTGTAGTACATGTCTGTGCCCTCCACGGCACAGCCAGCGATTTTTCTTCTATCATACACAGCACCAAGCCACGCTTTACTAGAGAATGTTGTGATGTGGGCCGTTTGGCATTCGTCGTAGGATAAGTGCATGCCACGGTCACAAGGCTCTGACTCTTGTACAATGTCATAGTATGCGGCATCGTATGCTCTGGAGTGTGTCTCGGCCCGCCACTCGGAGCGATTCCATTCCGGTGCGTAGACATTGTATGTCGTATTCGTCGCATTCTCGATATTCTCATCCGCGCACTGATCGAAAAAGAAAGACTCGTACCCTCTCTTCGGTGTGCACACGCTGGTGTTGGTCGTGATCGCGCACGAAGTACCGGTATTAAAACAGCATGCGGCGACGGCAAATATGGTATTGTCTGGTGTGTTGGAGGTTATGCACGAGTCGTCTGCGGCACAGTTGTACTGAGCGTTTGTGCAGAGGTCCCATGCGTTCTCCGGACCGTCACTGTGTGCCTGAAGCCTCTGGCACTCTGCCCTTGCCTCTTCAGGATGGGTGTAGTGCCTTGCCGTCATGTGTATGAACTCCGCGCCGATCCTTTGAAATGAGTAGCCGATGGCACCAAAGAAGATGGCCTCATCTCTACATGCCCGTGCTGTGGTTTTCCCGATGGCAAAGGTGGCATTGCTGGCGTAGAGGCAGTCTACCGGTTCCCTCTGCCATGCTTTCTGACCGGATACAAGAAAGTGTGGCCTACTTCCGGTCCCTCTGGTTTCGTACTGGTGCGAATGCGGAAGCCATTGTAAGCGGTGGTCCACGCAATCCTTTTCCTTTGTGCTGAGGACCGTATCGTTGTCCCTCTGCCATCTCGTTTGGGAAATTGGCATTGTACTATAATCGTTGGGATTATCGGAGCAGAGCACAGGCGGCGAGACAGCATTTGTTTCAATGTCGATGCAAACGGTACTGCCCACTTTTCGAACACATGTTTTTGAATAACTGCATGAAACTGTAGAACTATAATCCACATTCCAATACATCTCCATTTCGTCTTCAGAGTACGTACAGCCCGCTGGTGATTGGTCGTATTGATCATTAAAAGTATAATCCCAGCCATTAGCTCGTTGTTGACATTCGGACTCTGTTAAATGTTGCGACGACGCAGGGGGCGAAGAATAAAAATTTTGAATTGCAAACGGTTCGCCACATGCCGTGGAGGAACTTGCTTCAGCGCAGTCGTTGAAGTACACTTTATCAACACCAGCTCCTACGCCTGACTTTTCGTAACAGCCTACAGGGTGGGTTGCTCCATCCGTGGGGCAAGACATTGATCCAAGTGACGACCCACCACCGTAGCCGCCGTACCCGCCAAAACCGTTCTCTGTTGCCCATGTTCTACATTCGGCGACAGTGCGAGGACGACTCTTCGGCTGCTGGCGCTCCGAGTCAAGAGCCCAGTTAAAAAAGGCCCCATCGCTGTCTTTAAAGCAGAGAGTCCCGTTGGTATGCCCGCTGTACCCCCACGTATGCGATCGGTACTCGTCCCCGTGGACGTACACCAAGCCAGCCGGGCCAATTTCCCTTGCCGCATTGTGGAAGCACTCCATCGCGCCGAGCTTTGGGGTGGCTTCGTCGGGACATTCGCGGTAGCCGTAGGCTGTGTCGTCCAGCGGTGCCTCAATCTGCTCCACTGGATAGTAGGTGTCCCCGTCCTGTTGTATGCCCGCGCAGCTGATTGTCGCGCGGCACCACGCTTGCACGGACGAGAGGCTGGTCGTGTTGGCCGTCTGCCGCGTACCGCCGACTTTGTTCAACCAGTACATGTCTCGTTCATGTTCGTTGTACACGTGAACGTTCCTTCCCTGTTTCCCGTAGAGAAGGGGCTGCGCCGTCCCCCAGACCTCCGTGTTCTGGGCACAGTCCTCTTCTTTCACGTCGTAGCGGATGTTGTAGGCGTCGGGCAGCCACGTGTAAGCCGTCAGGGGAAAGAACACGCCTGCGCAGTCCGCTTCGGTAGACGCTCGAAACTCCCCGCCCTCGTCGCAGGCCCCGTCCTTGTTCCGCTCCAACAAGCACTCGCCGAGGCTCGTGTCGTTCTGGTACGAATGGAAGCGCAACACGCTCTCCAGGGCTGCATCCCTGCACCGCAGCGCACCGGCCAAGTGGCTAACGTTCTCCAGCGCGCCGTTGTACGGGTCGTATCGAAGTTGCGTGGCCGCCCCGCGGCCCTCCGCCGAGTAGTTGTACGTCGGGTGGTTGCTCAAGGGCGCCTCGTAGCGCGCGTCGGCTCGATCGCGGCACTCCGTGCGCTCCTTGTGCTCTTCGTCAAAGGGTTCGTACCTTGTCCATGCGACCTTTTTGGATGCGCCCAGGCCAAACCGAGTCTGGGAGACGAGCGAGGCACCGTCGAAGCGGGTTCCCACGTTTTGGGTTCGTGAAAGCTGGAAGATGGTTTCTTTGGTCAGGAGGCGGTCGAAGAGGAACAGTTCGTCCAGTTGTCCAGTGAAGGGGCCACGTTCCATTCGGTCAAAATTCTCCGCAGTGATGCGGTACTGCTTGCTCCTGCGAAAGACGCTGCCCTGTCCAACGATGGTCCCCATGGAGCTCTGGCACACCCCTGCCTCGACGGTAAAGTAAGCATGGTCCAAGGAGAGCGCTGCGGCCAAACAGTCGGGTCCCGAATATCCCGCGTAGGGGCCGACGATATCACCAAGTTCATTGTAACGAAGCAGCACCGTGTTGTGCGTGTGCGGCTCGGAAAGCTGCTTCTGTGTTTCATTGAAGTAGTCGCGGGTAGTGTTCTCGTAGACGTCCAATTCCTGCTGACCGTCGATTACGATAGTTCTGCTGCCAAACCCGTCGTAGGTGTAGGCAATGTGCGTCCACTCTGAAGTCGTGTGGAGACGGGACTCGTGCGCGTCGTGGCACCCAAAATCAAGGGAAGGCTTTCTGTTCTCGTCGATGGAAAAGACAACCCGCCGCCCGCAGAGGTGGCTGTTCGTGCCAAAGAGGGCAAGGAGGGTGCCGACGCCCTTGACCCAAGCCATAAGGGTAAGCTCCGGTTCACGAGAGTTCCATGTTCGCACCGTGGAGTCCGTCCGTTGGAAGCGCCAATGAAAGAGGGGATTGCCTCCCGTAATCCTTGGGAAAGCAGGGGAAGGGCCGAAGTGTATTCCCAAAGCCACCATGAAGCCATGGCTATCGACATGCATGGAGTACAGTGCACCCGCGGAGTCCACTGTCACCCTGTCGTAGAGGGGAAGGTTGCCAACCTCTGAGGCGTCGAGGGAGACGACCGTGGCATTGCCTCCGTTGAAGGCGTCGGCGCGACGGGCTGCCATGGACCAGCGCGCGTCGGCGTTGAACGCGTAGACTGGGGCAACGGTGGCGTCGGCGTCGTCCACGCACTCGTCCTCTTTCACGTAGTGCTCGGTAAACGTCTGCGTCTCGTTCCAAGGAACGAACGAAACGACGCGCTCGTCCGCGGTATCGATACAGTTTGATTCGGTCGTGCTAAACTCCCTACGCACGGGGTTTGGGACGAAGGTTGCCCTTAGGGAACGGTGGTGCTCTTGTCCACGGTAGTTGTTGTCAAAACAGTCGTGTTCCAAGACCATCTCTTCGCCCACAAATGAAGTGGGCATGGAGTATGCGTGCTGTTCTTGTCCTGCCCACTCGTACCCAACAGGGTAACTTCCCCCCCATAGTTTACGCTTCTTGAAGCTGTGGTCACGACACTCTTCTTCTAGCAAGTCCCCGTTTGCCCAAGACGACGAGTGGACCGCGTATGAAGATATCGAAAAGGAGAGCGCCTCCAATGCGCCGTGGTCCACACAGTCCGTAATTTTAACATGCTTCTGCATTTCAGCTTCCGGTATCTTGTACGTGTCGTTTACAAAAAAGTAGTCGCTCGTTTCCGAAAAGACCCGTTCTGGTTCTTTCTGTCGTACGCGCAGGTGAACCCAGTAGCTTCTTGGTTCAGCGGAACCGTGGTTCAGCGGAATAGAACTATTTGTGTGGGTAAAGGAAAATTTGTTAGGGTTGGGGTTAGTGTCAGGTACGTCAAAGAGAACTCTAAGTTTGAAAAACGACGGGGATTTAACGATGAAAAATCGATGTTGAGCGTCGCTGGAATCGAATGTCACTCTCCCTATCAGACCGTTCTCTTCCCGTTGCTGTGTCTCCACCTCTTCCGCTTTGCTCTCCATGGTGTCGCCCTCTTGCAGGAGCTCCCTAGGGTGAAATCTAAAACGACCAATGCGGCCGGCCTGGCATAGCTGACAGAGGAGCAGGCCGAGCGAGAGGGCGAAATACGTAAAAAGACTTGCCTTCATGGTAGAAGGTATGGTAGCATTCTACTGCAACATATATAGTAAGTGTTTTTAATAAAAAAATCAAAAGAACAAGAAAACAATGCGTTTAGCATCGACCGACCAGAAGTCAGCTTGGTACACAACAATGAACTCAACGAAAACTTTTACGAACTCGTAAAAGACACATTAAAGGAGGGCGCGTACAACGTTCGTGCAATGGTCCGGTGCATTGAACAGAATAAGAAGCTTGCGGGTAAGACCGAATTGTAGACAACACGACGCATTCCATATTTAGTTGGTTATATATAGTAAGTGTTTTTAATAATACAGATAGATATGAAGACCTCCGTTCTCCTCCTGACCCTCAGCCTCATTTTGCATACGGCGCAGGCCTTTGACCCAAGCCAATCCCTCAACACTTGCAACATTGTGTACGACCAGAGAAAAGTGTGTCTACACGAAACGATGTGGGACGGGAAAGGGCAAGACGATTTGTTGGTCCACATTCCATCGACAGAAAACGAAAAAATCTGTTTTCGTTTTAAAAATACGACAAATAGGAGTTTCATGAACGACCTCCATAAACTTATCCATCTTGACACCGCTGACCCTCAGTGTAGTTTTGTGTTTGGAAACAAACTATACTGCTTAACTATTGGACCAAAAGGCACGTTTCCGGGGCTTCATGTACAGGACATGCGACCGGAGTACGATGCATCGGACGACATACGGGTTTGTTTTGACATTGTGTAACCGTTTTAAAAGTACCGTGTTGTTTTAAAAGTATTGTGTTGTTTAAAAAGTATAATACATTTTCTTTACTATTTTCCATAAATCTTCGTTCTGTGCCCCATGCTCTTTGTCCCCTAAGAACCGTTTGACCCATTCCGGATGGTGCTTGTAAATTTGTCGTATGAAATACATCGCGTTCTGGTAGATTGCTGGGATGTATTTTGTCGGTGGTTTGAGCCAAGATATCGTGTTTTCAAAAAACCAAGACGAGTGACACGAGGCACTTACGTTGTTAACGGTAATGGTACCAGACATCGTAAACGGGTTGTGCATCCCTTTCTTTAATTGGTTTAGGAGAACGCGGGTGACTTTGTTGCCGTTCGTAAGACTGTCACCGACTCTGACGAGCCCTGCGTACTGGTATTCGCCATTCACGCGAATGAAATGTTCTTTTGTCAGCGTAATGCTCCTGTTTGCGTCGTCTAAGATTTTAACGTACGTATTAACGACAGAATTGCTATCGTTCTAGCCAAAAAAGTAGACGATTTCGAACCCGTAGTCTGTCAACACCTCGTCTCCTATTTTCAGTTCGTCCATTCGCTTCGTCCCATTTCTGGTAGTAGCAAGAGCATCGTTCGGGAAGCAGCTGTAATCGGTGTCCGGCGGCGGGCCCGTTATATCCCCTACCTCCAGAGGGCAACCTACCATATCCATAGCTAAAAAACTATCCTCGCACCGTTGACAAGCTCCAAATTGAACTGGCTTTCCATTATACAGTGCGCTAACGTAATTTGGGTTACTACTGTCATACGTTCCTGTCCTTGAAACCTGTGTCTTACCTATAACTGGACAAGGTGTAGGATCAGCACAATTGCTACATTCTGCAAAGATCGCAAACCCCCCCGTTGAGCAATCCTTTATGGGGCCACACGTGCTGCAGTGAGGAGCAACACCTGGATCGCTCCACAGCGAAGGACTTCCAAAGTCACACGCCGTGCAACCATCTGGAGGATTTGCGACAGAAGACCCAGTACATTGGTTACAACCACACAAACCAGCAGGGTTGCTGTTTCCAACCCCTCCTGAGTAGCCAGCGACATTACAAAATGTGCAAGGTCCGGACGGTGAAGCAGCATGATAGAGGTCCCGACAAAACGAACAGGTCGTACCACCTCCACCATACCCGTATTTTCCCGTCGGGCAGTTAGAACAGGAGGCAGCCCCGGCACTCGGGGCAATTTTACCGCAGGAGCAAGCCGTGCAAACCCCATTGTTTGAGTACTGACCAGCAACGCACTGGGAACACGAAGTCGCCCCTGCACCGCTCCCGTACCCACTCGAGCACGCCTTGCACGAGGTCTTTCCTTTCTCATTCTGGTACTGCCCGGCCACGCAATCCGTGCATGCGCTACCGGAGATGTATCGACCGGTCTCACAGTTAACGCACTGGGAGTTAACAAACATAAAGTTACACTGGTCGCATCCTTCCTCGTCCACCCCAGAGGGGTTTGCAGGACAGGCCGTGCACTTGTCGTCCAAAAAACTAGAATAAAGAAGGCCAGTTTGCGAGCTGTACCTTCCGGCCCAACATAACTGACAATCGTCAAGAGAGTCGTGATAGCCCGGTCCATCATTTGAACTCAGAACATACCCCCACCGCCCCGCTGGACATTCCTCGCACGACGTCTCGCCTGTCTGGTCTTGGTAGTTTGCATCGGGGCATTTGGTGCACCCGGCTTGGCCTGTTTGATCCGAGTATTTACCGACGACACAGGCTGTGCACGCACTGGTATCGCTGGCAGACCCAGACGAACACTGTGCAGAAACGTGCGAGCCCGCATTGCAACTTGCGCCGCCAACTTTGTAGTCGCAGGTTTGGCACCCTGACTGCGCCGCTTGGTCGGAATACTGGCCACCCGAGCACCCTTTGCACGCGCCTCCTGCGATATCGTTGTAAGAGCCTGCAAGGCAGGCCTCGCACGTCGTGTAGTCCGTTTCAACGGTATCAAATCCCACAGGGCACGGCGAACAGTCGATCGGAGCGTCTTCCCGCATTTCAGCAAGAAAAATTGCGGAGAGTGTACCATTTTGGGCCAATTCTACCATACTCGCATAGCTCGTGTTCTGCCCCTCGTAGTGCATGAAAAAGCCGGCTGGGCACACCCGGGCGATGCCCCCCCTTGCACAGTGGCAGACCTCCTCCGTCTCACTCTTGGTCGCTTCGTAGGACGCCCCGCTTGTGGCAAGGTGAAGGCCGGCGGCCTGTCCGTACGGTTGCGTCTTTACGTTGACGCCCTCAAGCGCGACTGGCTGTACGTGCGTTGTGCCATTCTTCAGGCCTACCATTTTGACACTGCCATCGTTGTACACAATGTACGTCGTGGATCCACTAATAATCAATGTGGTCACCGCATCCTCGTTCTCGACGGTAAACCTTCGAAGCATGATGGTCAATACGTGCGGCTGATCCCGAGAAACCTCTACAACCGAGTCGCTGTCTGGCGGGGGTGTTTGTGCCTCGCCAATGCCTAGCTCGCCATGCTCGTTCCTTCCAATGCAAAATAGTTTCCCTACCCCAGTGCCAACGTTTATTTCAACGTTCAAGCGTACACACCCATGTCCCATGCTCCCTCCGTAAATCTCTTCCACATCGCCTATTTCTGCGAGACAAAGGACACTCTTACAGGTGTCGTATGTACAGCCACACAAGCTTGTCCACGTATTTTCAGCAAGCTGTAAGTTGTAGCGTGCAATCCTTTTTATCGTAGTGCCAGCGTATCCTACAACGACTTCCTGAATAAAGAATGGTAAATCAATGTCAACGATGCCTGACGAGAAGATTTCAACGGGGATGGACCCCTCAGTGTTGCCGTCCCAAGTGTATGTTGGCCACCAAAACCCTCTTCCTGCTAGCCGTCCCCAACACTTCACACCCCCACTTTCCAACAAAGCACAGGTTGCCCCAGCCAAAGACGACAGTTTTACCGCGGTGGAGACCCCAGAAACGAAAACAACACCCCAGCCCCTGTTTCCCCTGTTGGCGTTGAGGTCGCCGAAATGGGCACCGTTCCCCAAGAAGTCATCTTGCCCCCATGCCGCAACCCGGCCATCGTCGAGCAGGGCATACATACCGATACCGCCTGATACCAGTTGCACCACGCTGCTTTGTACATGGGTCGGCTCATACCAGACGCCAGTCGTGTCTGTCCGGCTGTGTCCCAAATTGAAGATTCTACCTACGCAGTACACCGTATTGTCACTGTACAGTACACATGTAGCCACTTCGCCAGTGGCGACAGACATCGCAAACTTTCCGATGTCCACGATCGGTTCAAAGTGCTCTTGAAATTGAGAATCGTGAGGAAGGCCTCTCCCGAGTTGGCCATACCCGTTTGGACCCCTGCAAAACACTGTGCCACTCTTGACGTAACAAGAAGCTTCATACCCACCAAGTTCAGAGACTTCAGTCAAGTCACTCTCGTACATTGGCGCGGAGAACCCATCGCACTTGTCGCTGACGGCGCACTCCCGTTTGCAGTCGTCCTCGCCGTCGCACTCCAGCTCCCCTTGCCCAAGAAAGATGTTCGGAGACTCGGCGTAAAGCGTTCGCGGCTGCACTTGGTGGTACCACTCTTGAGTGTCATTGCTACCGTCAAACTGAAGCATGGCGTGTTTCTGACACTGCAATTCACAGTTGTCGTCGCTGTCGGCAAACATCCAACTGGCACCTAACTCAAGTACCTGTATGGTGCTTTTTGTAGCACTTACCATTACCCCGGCTGTGTAGTAGGCCCTCTCGTTCTCCATCGCAATGCTCCGTTTCTTCATTCGCAGACTTTCCGAGTGATAATATTCGCCGTTGCGATAATATTCTCTGCCGTAATTGGTGGGCCATTGGTGGGGCACGAAGGAGGGAGAGAATGGGACAATGGGAAGCTCAGCCGACCCAATCCCGTCCACCGAAATGTCCCCATCGACAGTAAAGAGTTGAACGGCCGGTCCTCCGTCCACCGGCTCCAGCCACATCTGAACTTCGTGGTCCTTTTCTATGTATTCACACTGCCCGTCAAAATCGTTGTAGAGGCACCTGCCCGCCAGCGGTCGAAACTCGCACCTACCGAGGTTGCTCTCCTTTTTGCAAACGCCTAGCCTCGTCTCGTAGGTGCACTGACCGTACTCGTTTCTGTAGTAACACCTTCCCTTGTTCGTTTCGCCCAACACCGAAGCTTCGCAGGTGCTATACTCCACGCACTGCCCCTTTCCGCTGTGCTCTGTGCAGACCCCGTGCGGGACTTCTCTCACACAGTCGCCGTATTCGCTCTGGCCCTTGCAGTGCCCCCATGTATTCGGTTGCTCGAGGGTGCCCCTGTCGTTGAGCCTTTCGCACGTCCCGTTGGTGTCCGCAACGATGCTCTGGTTCGCCTCGACCAGCTCCGCCGGTTCGTCGATGGCCTTTGCGATGCACTCCATCGACGTGTCCGCGTTGCCCAAGGACTTTGAACAGTCCGCCAGCGAGCCGTGGTACCCACCCTTGAACAGAGCGTGTTCCGCCGGGGAGACATCCAAGGAACCGGCGTCGCGCCTGTTGGTGTACACAATATCCACGCCGGCGACCGTCATACGGACTTCTGCGTCTCCTATGGACTGGAACAGGAGCCCC
>ERZ807291.7206-NODE-7206-length-13035-cov-8.687904_pt1 | contig 13035 bp, 9 predicted proteins | sample MGYA00521257_ERZ807291 | MGnify/ENA primary metagenome ERZ807291 (study PRJEB31413, sample SAMN03169783) | marine metagenome | biome: Marine; feature: Water; material: Subsurface seawater | place: North Sea | collected 2011-04-28 | depth 1 m m ...
CATCTAGAATTGAAGATAATGCATTACTAAATCCGTCTCCAACAGATTGTTTCAATCCTTTGCCTTTATTTAATTCTTCACGAATTCTTTCAAAAATAAGAACGTTAGCATCAACAGACATTCCGATAGTTAAAACAATACCAGCGATACCTGGAAGTGTCAATACAGCTCCTAATCCTGCTAGAATTCCAAATATTAAAACTAAGTTTAGAACCAAAGCTACATCAGCGAAAATACCTGCTCTTCCATAATAGAATATCATCCAAATTAATACCATTATCAAAGCAATTATAAATGAATTAATACCTTTTTCAATATTTTCTTTACCAAGTGAAGGTCCAACAACTTCTGATTCTATTATTTCAGCAGAGGCTGGTAATTTACCTGCTCTAAGTACGTTTGCTAAATCAATAGCCTCGTTTAAAGTAAATTGTCCTGAAATCTCAGATCTTCCTCCGGAAATTGCACCCCTAGAAACACCTGGTGCAGAATAAACAATATCATCCAAAACAATAGCAATATTACTTTTATCCTTATAGGCTTTGCCCGTCATTTCCTCCCACTTTCTAGCACCCTTTCCATTCATTTGCATGGATACTGCAGGAGCACCAACTTGATCATATGATTGACTCGCATCAACAACAACACTTCCACCAAGTGGAGGTTTGTTATCTCTATTCGATTGTATAGCATATAAATCAACTACATTATTAGAAATATCAGGTTTGCCAAATAAAAATCGGGTATATCTTTTTTCTAATGGAAGAAGTTGTCTAATTTCTGGCATCGATAAAAACTCTTCAATTTTGTTTTGATCTTTGGCTAGAAATTGAGCTATTACGGGTCCACCTTGAAAACCAGTTCCTACTAAATAATCAAAGAGAGGATTTTTTTGATTTGAAATTGAATCATTAGCTTCAACATCTGCTAATAAATCATCTATTTCAGATGTTTCATTAGTTTCATTTTCAACGTTTTCATCTTCTAATAAGCTTTTCAATGTTTCGTTAGCTTGAGATAAGAATGGTAAAAATTGATCGTTAGATTCAGTATACCAAAACTCTAATTGAGCTGTACTCTGTAAAAGATTTTTTACCCTTGCTACATCCTTAGCTCCAGGAAGTTCAACCCTAATTCTTCCAGAATTACCTAATCTTTGAATATTAGGTTGTGTTACTCCAAATTTGTCAATTCTTTTTCTTAATACTTCAAAGGCAGAAACAATAGATTCATCAATTTTTCGTCTTATAATGGGTTTTACTTCAGAATCAGACATTTCAAAATTGATTTCGTCACTTAATGACCTATTTGCAAAAATATCAGGTGATGCCAGTGTTGTTTCACCTTTTATATTATCAAATGCTTCAAAAAAGGACTCTACGTATGTATCATCAGATTCTTTTTGTAGAGCATCAGCATCATTCAAAGCTTTATTAAAAACCGGATCTTTTGAATATTCTGCTAAACCTTTTAAAATATCTTTAACAGAAACTTGAAGTGTTACATCTATCCCACCTTTTAAATCAAGACCTTTATTGAGTTCTTTATCTTTAGCACCTTTGTATGATGTGAAACCTAGAATAGTTTCATTTGAAATAGAATCTAAATAGTTGTTATACTTTTCTTCTCTTAAATCAGCATAATTTTCGTTTGAATCAGAAATTGCGTTTACAGCATATTGAGATGCTTTATCTTCAATATTAGATGTTATAAATGTAAATGATATTTGATAGACACTAACTAAAGTGAAACAAAAAGCAAAAAACTTTATTAGACCATTATTATGCATAATATTTATTTTAAATCTTATTAAAAAACGAGCAAATATATGATTTACTTGATGATAAAACAATTCTATAATTAAACATCAAACCATTTCAATATTAAATAAAATATTTATAGAGCTAGGTTCATTTTTCTAACCGCAGAAGCACTATCAGCAAATTTTACCATTTCTTGATCGTTTAAATTCAAGTTTATTATTTTTTCACAACCATTTTTACCTATTATACAAGGAACTCCGATACATATATCGTCCTGATTATATTCGCCATCAAGAAAAACGGAACAAGGAATTATTCTTTTTTCATCATTTAATATAGATTTTACTAAAAATGCTACCGATGCACCAGGCGCATACCAAGCTGAAGTTCCTAGTAATTTTGTCAAAGTAGCACCTCCAACCATTGTCTTACTTGCTACATCTTCAAGTTCATTTTTTGAAATTAACTCTGAAATAGGCAATCCGTTGTATGAAGCTAATCTTGTTAATGGAATCATAGTTGTATCTCCATGACCACCAATTACCATTCCTTGTATATCATTGGCAGGCCTATCTAAAGCTAAAGATAAATAAGTTTTAAATCTGGAACTGTCTAAAGCTCCTCCCATTCCAATTACTCTATTTTTTGGTAATCCTGTAGACTTTAAAGTTAAATAGGTCATAGTATCCATAGGGTTTGAAACAACTACAATAATTGTTTCTGGAGAGTGTTTCAAAACATTTTCAGAAACTGTCTTGACTATTCCAGCATTTATACCAATTAACTCTTCTCTTGTCATTCCTGGCTTCCTTGGTATTCCAGAGGTAATAACTACAACATCACTATTTGCTGTTTTTGAATAGTCATTTGTTGTACCAACTATTTTTGTTCCAAATCCTATTGTTGTAGAAGTTTGCATCATGTCTAATGCTTTTCCTTCAGCAAAACCGTCTTTAATATCTAGCAAAACAACTTCACTCGCAATAGATTGTGATGCAATAACATCAGCGCATGTTGAACCAACATTTCCAGCTCCAACAATTGTTACTTTCATTTATTATTTTTTTTAATTAAACATCAATATTTGCGTAAGTTGCATTTTTTTCAATAAACTCTCTTCTTGGTGGAACCTCATCACCCATTAACATTGAAAATACTCTATCTGCTTCAACAGCATTGTCAATTGTCACTTGCCTAAAAGTTCTAAACTCAGGATTCATAGTAGTATCCCACAATTGAATAGCATTCATTTCACCTAACCCTTTATAACGTTGGATTGAAGCACCTTGACCAAAATCTTCTAAAAGTTTATCTCTTTCTTTATCGTTCCAAGCATATTGTTTTTTGGATCCTTTTTTTACTAAATACAATGGAGGTGTAGCTATAAAAATATGACCATTTTCAATAAGTTCTTTCATATATCTAAAAAAGAATGTTAATATCAAAGTTGCAATATGGCTTCCATCAACATCAGCATCACACATAATTACAATTTTATGGTATCTCAATTTTTCTAAATTTAGAGCTTTACTGTCTTCTTCGGTTCCAATCGTGACACCTAATGCAGTATAAATATTAATTATTTCTTGATTTTCAAAAACTTTATGTTGCATAGCTTTTTCTACATTAAGTATTTTTCCTCTTAAAGGCAAAATTGCTTGAAAATTTCTATCTCTACCCTGTTTTGCAGTACCTCCTGCAGAATCACCCTCAACTAAAAAAACTTCACATAGTTCAGGATTTTGTTCAGAACAATCAGATAATTTGCCAGGCAAACCTCCTCCACTCATTACGGTTTTTCTTTGTACCATTTCTCTAGCTTTTCTAGCAGCATGTCTAGCTTGAGCTGCAAGAATCACTTTTTCAACAATTATTTTAGCATCAACAGGATTTTCTTCAAGATAATTTTCTAACATTTCAGAAACCGCTTGAGATACAGCAGAATTAACTTCCCTGTTACCAAGCTTAGTTTTTGTTTGTCCTTCAAATTGTGGCTCAGCTACTTTTACAGATATAATTGCTGTCAGACCCTCCCTAAAATCATCTCCTGCAATATCAAACTTTAATTTATCTAACATTCCAGAAGAATCAGCATATTTTTTTAATGTAGATGTTAATCCTCTTCGAAAGCCAGCTAAATGGGTTCCACCTTCATGGGTATTAATGTTATTTACATAAGAGTGAAGGTTTTCAGAAAACGAAGTATTATAAATCATAGCAACTTCAACCGGAATTCCATTTTTTTCTCCTTCCATTGAAATAACATCAGATGTTAAAGGCTCTCTGTTTTCATCTAAAAATCTAATAAATTCTTTTAAACCATCTTCTGACTTAAAAACTTCTTTAACAAATTCTCCTTCAACTTTAGTTCGTTTGTCAGTAAGAGATATTGTAATTCCTTTATTTAAAAAGGATAATTCTCTCATTCTGTTGGCTAATGTTTCATAATTATACTCTTGAGATTCTTTGAATATAGATCGATCAGGTTTAAAAGTAACTTCTGTTCCTGTTTTAGAAGTAGTACCATCGGTTTTAGCTGGGTAGGAAGCTTTACCTCTTTCATATTCTTGAATCCAAATTTTACCTTCTCTAAACACCCTTGCTGTTAGATTATCAGAAAGAGCATTTACAACAGAAACACCCACCCCATGTAAACCTCCAGATACTTTATAGGAATCTTTGTCAAACTTACCACCAGCACCAATCTTAGTCATTACAACTTCTAATGCGGAAACTCCTTCTTTTTTATGAATTCCAACAGGGATACCTCTACCATTATCATCTACTGAAATAGAATTATCATCATTGATTGTAACATTGATTACATCACAATGACCAGCCATAGCCTCGTCAATTGAATTATCCACAACTTCATACACTAAATGATGTAAACCACGAACACCAACATCGCCAATATACATTGATGGCCTCATTCTTACATGCTCCATTCCCTCAAGAGCCTGTATACTGTCAGCAGAATACTGATTCTTATTAATTTCTTCGCTCATTTTTAATTGAATTATATAAATTTTTGGTTAAAACAAATATAACTAATTAGGATAGTAATTTGTTAAATTATCAGAGATGAATGACTATAAGTTATCAACAATTTTATTATTAAAAAACTATACTTTAATAGGCATCATTGTGAACGTTAGAAACAGAACGCCCTGATGGATCATTCAAGTTCTTAAAAGCCTTATCCCATTCTAGAGCAATTGGAGTGCTACAAGCTACAGATGGAACAGATGGAACAGTTTTGGCAGATGTTTCAGACGGAAAATGATCTTCGAAAATTGATCTGTAAAAATACTCTTCTTTAGACATTGGTGTCTGAAATGGAAAAGTAAATTTTGCATTATTAAACATCTCATTACTTATTTTTTTCTCAACTAATTCTTTCAAACTATCAATCCAATTATAACCAACACCATCACTAAATTGCTCTTTTTGTCGCCATGCTACAGATTCAGGCAGATACTTTTCAAAACTTTTTCTAAGAACCCATTTTTCCATTTTATCAGATTTTATCATTTTATCATTTGGATTTAAACGCATTGCAACATCGATAAACTCTTTATCCAAAAAAGGTACCCTTCCTTCAATTCCCCATGCTGCTAGAGATTTGTTAGCTCTTAAGCAGTCGTATTGATATAATTTTTCAAGTTTTCTTACAGTTTCATTATGAAATTCTTCAGCATTAGGAGCTTTATGAAAATACAAGTATCCTCCAAAAATTTCATCAGCACCTTCTCCAGAAAGAACCATTTTTATTCCCATTGATTTGATTACTCTAGCCATTAAATACATTGGAGTTGAAGCTCTAATAGTAGTAACATCGTACGTTTCTAAGTGATATATTACATCTCTAATAGCATCTAATCCTTCCTGAATTGTGAAAGTAATTTCATGATGAATTGAATCAATATGGTCAGCAACTTTTTTAGCAGCTTTTAAATCTGGAGACCCCTTTAAGCCAACAGCAAAAGAATGTAATTGGGGATACCAAGCCGCTTTTTCATCATTAGATTCTATCCTTTTTTTTGAATATTTTTTAGCAAGTGCAGATGTGATTGAAGAATCTAAACCTCCAGAAAGCAGAACACCATAAGGAACATCACTCATTAATTGTCTATGAACTGCTTTTTCAAGAGCGGATTGAAGATGATCTAAATTAGTTTCATTGTCTTTAACATTATCATAATACATCCAATCTCTAGAGTACCATTGTTTTAAATCACCTTCCTTACTAGATAAATAGTGACCAGGTGGAAACACTTCAATTTTGTTACAAATTCCCTCTAAAGCCTTTAACTCAGAGGAAATATAAAAGGTTCCATGCTTATCCCAACCCATATATAATGGAATAATGCCCATATGATCTCTAGCCACTAAATACTCATCGTTATTTTCATCATAAAGAACAAATCCAAAAATACCATTCAGATCATCAATAAAATCAATTCCTTTTTCACTGTAAAGTGCTAAAATAATTTCACAGTCAGAATTAGTTTGAAATAAATAATTAGAATCTAGTTTTTTTCTGAGTTCTTGATGATTATAAATTTCACCATTAGCCGCCAAAATTAAACTCTTATCTTTACTATAAATTGGCTGATTTCCAGAGGCCGGATCTACAATAGCTAATCTTTCGTGAGCTAGTAATACATTTTTTCCACAATGAATACCATTCCAATCAGGTCCCCTATGTCTTACTTTTTTAGACATTTCCAAAACCTGAGATCTTAATAAGTCAGGCGACTGTTTTAAATCTAGAGCACAAACAATTCCACACATTTAATTAAATTTTAATCAAATATCTAACAATTACTTTAAATTCAAACTAATAATGTAAAATTGATTATAAATTATAATCTAAATTGTTTTTTTAATATAAAAATTAAATAATATTATAATAATTTTTAATATAACCTTTAAAAGTGAAAGTTTTGTTATTTTGGTCATTACAATTAACACACCAATGGATCCTGTTATTTTTTTAAAGAATGTCACCATTACTCAAAGTGGAATTGATATATTATCAGATATAAGTCTATCAATCAATAAAGGTGAATTTATTTATTTAATTGGAAAAACAGGAGTTGGCAAAAGCAGTTTGTTAAAAATACTTTATGGAGACATTCCTGTTAAGAAAGGAGAAGCAAAAATTCTAGATATAAATCTTTTAAAATTAAAAGAAAATAAAATTCCATATTTACGAAGAAAACTAGGTGTAGTTTTTCAAGATTTCAAACTCCTGCCAAACAAAACCATAAGTCAGAATCTTGAGTTTGTTCTTAAGGCTACTGAATGGAAAGATAATTTAAAAATAAATGAAAGAATTTCAGAGGTTTTGAAAAAAGTAAAACTTATGGAAGTTATTAATAAATATCCTAACGAACTTTCAGGCGGAGAACAACAAAGAATAGCTATTTCAAGAGCTTTATTAAACGATCCTGAAATCATCATTGCAGATGAACCTACAGGAAATCTTGACCCAGCTACAAGTATTGAAATAATGAGTTTAATAAAAGAAATTAACAATAATGGAACTACCATTATAATTGCCACTCATGATTATGAAATAATTTCAAAATTTCCTGAAAAAACAATTAGGATAGAAAAAGAAAGATTTTTTGAACTATCTAAAAAATCTTAAAAAATCATTATTCAAATCTTTAGATATAAAATTTACATTAGGGTCTAAATGAAATTTTTCGCATTCGCAAACTAGCTGGAGTAATCTCCAAATATTCATCTACTTTAATATACTCCATACATTCTTCAAGAGAAAAATCAACTTTGGGTGCAATTTTCATAGCATCATCAGTTCCAGATTTACGCATATTTGTCAACTGTTTTCCTTTAATTAGGTTAACACCCATATCAGAATCTTTACTATTTTCTCCAACAACCTGACCAATATAAATTTCCTCGTTGATATCAATAAAAAAACGGCCTCTGTCTTGGAGCCTATCTATTGCATAAGCAGTCGCTTTTCCTGCTGCTGAAGAAACTATAGCACCTTTTATTTCTTCTGAAAATTCTCCTTTATAAGGACCATATTCACTAAATCTATGATTTATTATTGCTGTACCTGCAGTTGCAGTTAAAATTCTATTACGTAAACCTATTAAACCTCTTGATGGAATTGTAAACTCTAAATGCTGTAAATCACCTTTTGGTTCCATTACTAATAAATCTCCTTTACGTAGGGAAACTAAATTAATTGCTTTAGAAGCACTTTCTTCAGGAACATCAATAGTAAGAGTCTCATATGGTTCAGATTTAACTCCATCAACATCTTTTATTATAACCTGAGGTCTACCAACTTGAAATTCATAACCCTCTCTTCGCATTGTTTCTATTAATACTGACAAATGTAAAACTCCACGTCCAAAAACATTAAATTTATCTTCGCTATCAGTCGTATCTACACGAAGAGCTAAGTTTTTTTCCATTTCTTTAAATAGTCTATCACGCAAATGACGAGATGTTACATACTTACCCTCTTTTCCAAAAAATGGAGAATTATTGATAGTAAACAACATACTCATTGTAGGCTGATCTACTTCAATTCTTGGCAAAGCTTCAGGATTTTCTAAATCTGCAATAGTATCTCCGATTTCAAACCCTTCAAGGCCGGTAATAGAACATATATCTCCACTTCTAACTTTTGAAACTTTTACTTTACCCATTCCTTCAAAAACATGTAGCTCTTTAATTCTTACCTTTTTGGTAGAACCATCAGATTTACACAACATGAAATCTTTGTTTTCTTCTAAATCTCCTCTGAAAACACGACCAATTGCAAGTCTTCCCGTGAATGAAGAAAAATCTAATGAAGTAATTTGCATTTGCGGAGACCCTTCTCTATATGGTGCTTCTGGAATTGATTCAATTACTGCATCTAATAAATCTATAATATTTTTTTTTGGATCTTTCCAATCTGTAGACATCCAACCATTTTTAGCAGAACCATAAATTGTTGTAAAGTTTAATTGTTCTTCTGATGCATCTAACGCAAACATTAAATCGAAAACTTTTTCATGTACTATATCTGGTGTGCAATTTTCTTTATCTACTTTATTTACAACTACAATTGGGGTCAAACCTAGTTCTAACGCTTTTCCAAGAACAAAACGAGTTTGCGGCATAGGTCCTTCAAAAGCATCTACCAAAAGTAAAACTCCATCAGCCATTTTCAAGACACGCTCTACCTCACCACCAAAATCAGCATGACCAGGTGTATCAATAACGTTAATTTTTACATCATTATAAGTTATTGAAACATTTTTAGAAAGAATAGTAATTCCTCTTTCTCGCTCCAAATCATTATTATCTAACAATAACTCTTTACGCTCTTTTCTATCATCTAAAATTTTGGCTTGATCTATAATTTTATCAACTAAAGTAGTTTTGCCGTGGTCAACGTGCGCAATTATTGCGATATTCCTTATTGATTGCATCTATTAATTTCTATAATTTCGCGCAAATGTAATGTCTTTTTACATACTAATTACATCAAAACTACAGAACTAGAGAATATTATTTAATTTAGCATTAATAAAATTTCTAAAATGATAGGTAATATTCCAAACATAAAGCACATTGATTCTGATAATTTTTTTCTAATCGCAGGACCTTGCGCTATTGAGGGCGAAGAAATGGCTTTTAAGATTGCAGAGAATATATTTGACATAACTAATAAATTAAAAATTCCTTTTATTTTCAAAGGAAGTTTTAAAAAAGCAAACAGAAGTAGAATTGATAGCTTCACTGGCATTGGAGATAAAAAAGCATTAGAAATTTTAAAAAAAGTAGGAGAAAAATTTAAAATACCCACAATAACTGATATTCATGAAGTCAAAGATGCTGAAATTGCTTCCAAATATGTAGATATTCTTCAAATACCTGCTTTTTTAGTAAGACAAACAGACTTATTAGTTGCTGCAGCAAAAACAGGAAAACATGTTAGTTTAAAAAAGGGACAATTTATGAGCCCTGAAAGCATGTCACATGCAGTTAAGAAAATTAAAGATTCTGGAAATGAAAATGCATTAATAACCGAGAGAGGAAACATGTTTGGATATCAAGATTTAATAGTTGATTTTAGAGGAATTCCTACAATGAAACAATATGCTCCAGTAATATTAGATGTTACTCATTCGCTTCAACAACCTAATCAATCCACAGGTGTAACAGGTGGAAGACCAGAAATGATTGAAACTTTGGCTAAGGCTGGAATAGCTTCAGGTGTAGATGGTATTTTTTTAGAAACTCACTTTGATCCGAAAAATGCTAAAAGTGACGGAGCTAATATGCTGGATTTAAATAATTTAGAAGACATTTTAACTAAGCTAATTAAAATTAAAAAAGCCTTAATTTAGAATCTTTTAACGAATATTAGAATTAATATATATTTGCATTTCTAAATTTTGTTCTTTGAAAATAATGGGGTCGACTGGTTTTGACAGCAGGTCCGATTTAATTGTAAGCAGATCGAGCGCTGGATTATCGCTCGTTAATATAATGATACCAAACCTTAAATGGCGAAAATAAATACGCTCTTGCAGCTTAATAACGCCAGGCGGGAAAGTGAGATGTCTCAGAATAGCCCTTGTTGACGGCGATTCATTATGAGACACCATTAAAGTCAACATAGAAATTCTAGTGCTTTGATAGAATTTCAAAATTAAAAAAGCTAAGTAATATTTGGGCAGTTTTCAGTCAGAATATTATCGAAAATTAATTGAAAACTAAATCTGTAGAAAGCTATTTTGTCGCTTGTTTGGACGAGGGTTCGATTCCCTCCGACTCCACCATATTAACCTCACTTAGTATAGTGAGGTTTTTTATTTATAAAAACTATTGTAATGATCTTCTCTATCTTTTTTTTTCATTCCAACAGTTTCATCAACAAACTTATTTCTATCCAATCTAGATTTAAAAACCCAAATACACACAGTATCTTTACTATGGTAAATAGCTTTTAATTCATCGTCTATTTGACAAATTTCCACTGGTATTTCTGCTTTAATACAAATCATAGTTTAATAATTACATTTTTCACCACTCTCAAGGTTTGTAGATTTCCATAGCCTATTACCAGCCTTCTGAGCATAGCAAGAATTCGAGTAAACTAAATCATTACAAGCACATACAGGTTCATAAATTTCAATACATGTACCCTCAGGCTCGGGAGCAACATAGCATTCTCCCAAATCCTCTTCAGTCCCGTTACAAGAAATCAATAGTAGAAAAAAGAGTATCAATTTAAATCTCATAACTCTATTTTTTTTGATAGGACAATTGCGTCAGTGTTAACAAAAGGCATTGGCATCATATAATCTTTTCTGGGATTAAAATTAAACTTTTCACTTTCAAATAAATCAAACGAAGTTTCTATTAAATTAAAGCTAGGTGATAAATTTTCTTCAAAATTAAGTTCAATTGTAAGATCTTTATCACTAGAAGAGAAATAATAAGTAAGAAATTGACCTGGATCTATTTTAAAATCAGATTTATCAATTTCAAATTCGATTCCTTGAACTGACATCGAATTTAAAACAAAAGGATCATCAGTTGTAAAATTTATTTTATTAATTTTTCGTTCAGGCTTAACTCTAAACTTTAGACTTCTTTTATTTCCAATTATCGTGTCTGATAAAATTTGAATTTTTGAACTTTTAAATTCTATAAATTCAGCTGAAGCACTTTGCTTGTGAGGGGTTCCGTACTTACTTGAGGATGAAAAAAAGGAAGCTTCTTTAATTGATTCATTTTCATTAAAAAACTGACTTGTGAATTCATCAAGATTCTCGTTACGTGAAAGCCAATACGATTGTTTTGTATCTAAATCTGCATAATACAGAATACTATTGGGTTTCTTATTATTTGAATCGTAATCATTATTTAAAAATGCTAAAACAAAAAAAGCTAAAGTCGTTAGAAGTGTAAGGTTTTTTATTTGATTTTTAAACTCAATATTTGAAAAAATTGGAAGTAATAAAACAAATACTAGAATCAGAAAAAAAGAAGTTATAAATAAGTTGTCTAAACCTAAACCAACAGGAAACATCTTTAATTGAGGAGCAAAAATATAAATTAACGGAACACTAAAAATAGCCCAAATAACCATTTTTTTGTTTTCCTTAAAATCTAAAAAATAAATCATTAGAATTGAAAACAAATTGAAGTATATTGGAATTATAAAATATGATGCTCCCTTTAAGTAAAAAGAAATTAAAACATTAATGATTAACCAAAATCCAATCGGAACAATCGATAAATCTAAACCAGAATTATTTTTGAAAAAAGAATAATATATTGATTGGAGACAAAAAAGATTTAAAAAAATAAAAGCAGCAATGTAATAGTAACCATTATATGTAAACCCATGTAAAATATCAATATAGTCGGGATTTAAATAACTAATTAAATTCCAAAGAATTACTGTAACAGAAAGACAAACAAAAAGAGATACAAATAAAGCTAACAAACCATTTAAAATACCTTGAACTGAAAGCTTATTAATACCTATTCCTAGATACACAACAAATAAATATAAAATAATAGAAAAAATTAAAAGTGGATAAATCCAAGAATATGGATAGTATAACATTTTTAGAATTGGAAAATTAAGGTAAACGAAATCTTTATCACTTTCAAGTTTAGATAAATCAATGTTAGAAAAATGATTTAGCATAGACATAAAATAATCTGCTTGATGCATTAAAGTATTTCTGTCTAGTCTTTCATAAGAATCTAATGATGTGTGATAATCAAAATGATCTCCAATAAATGCAAAATTAAAACCGTTAATATTAGCTTGTTCTCTAAAAACAGTTAAATCCGTATCGTTGGGAAGCATTTTATAAACACTATACATTAGTGAGTTCGCTGCTGGGTATCCTGGCTTAGCATTAATAAACTCGGAGATTAGATTTCCGTTTTTTCCATTTGTTTCAACAAGCATATAACTTGGTCCACCGCTTCCTCTTGCCTCAAAATTTAATACTAAACCAATATTGTCTACTAACCTATGATTTTTTACAAAAGCTTGAGCACCTAGTAAACCAATTTCTTCTGCATCAGTAAATACAAGATGGATATCATTTACTGGAATAATATTTTTAGATAAAAATGCCCTTACACCTTCCAAAATAGTTACAACTCCAGAGCCAGCATCACTTGCTCCATATGAAGCGTGATGTCTAGAATCATAATGAGTAAGCAAAACAAGAGATTTTCCATTACCAGAACCTTTTAT
>ERZ807291.7211-NODE-7211-length-13025-cov-6.860756_pt1 | contig 13025 bp, 8 predicted proteins | sample MGYA00521257_ERZ807291 | MGnify/ENA primary metagenome ERZ807291 (study PRJEB31413, sample SAMN03169783) | marine metagenome | biome: Marine; feature: Water; material: Subsurface seawater | place: North Sea | collected 2011-04-28 | depth 1 m m ...
CTAAACTTCAAAACCTGATTAATCGTCCTGTGATGAATTGCAGCATGAGCATTTCCCCGTATTTCTATTTCTCAAATTATATCCTATCATATTTGATTTTCCAAGCAGGGGTTTAATTTTTTTGTAGTTAAATCAAATACAATTATTAATTTCAGTTCCAATCCTAAAAACTGTTAAATTTAATACAGCCATTATTAGTTTCTTATATAAAAAGTATACTGGCTGTTATTTACGTAAATAAACAAGTTTCAGAAACGGATTTAATCGTCCTGAGATGAATTGCCCCTGTATTTCTATTTCGCAAATAATATCCTTATATCTTTTAGTTTTTTTATATGATGGAAATCAAACTACAAAAGTTAGAACAAATTTTCGCGATAAGCGAGCAGTACACGTGCTGTTTTTGCTGGTATATGAAGCTTGATCGACTCTTCTTGTTTTCTGCGCCGAGTTCCAAGAGCATGTTTTGTTTTCTTTTTCAATCCCATTGTTGCTGCCTTTTTTTTGCAGTGGTTGTTGGACGTTTGCTGCTGACTGCCAATGAAGCTGCTTGCGTTACTATTTCGCTGAACATTTTCAACATTTTCCACGACTCGAACTAGTTTCTTTTTTTTCTTTTTCTTCTTTGGTTCGGGTTTTTTTGAAGTCGATTCTTTACTACGTCCATCATTCATGTCCGCCGGCGGCGTAACTTTTTGCGTGGCCAGGTTGCTTTCTGGTAGAATTCGTCCAAGCTGTGGCTTTGTCGCAACCTCATTACGAGCGTGTTCCTGAGTTTGAATCTCAAGCTCCATGAGCTCGAAGCGCTGGCATAAATTTTGGCGTAATTGTCGCTCCGCTTCAACTTGCAGCTTGAGTTGCTTCGTTTCAAACTTTTCTTGGTCTAACAAATCGCGGAGATTTTGAATACCATTTTCTAGAAGCATATCGCGCTCTCGGCTTTGCTCCGAGGCCTCGTTCAATTCTAGTGCGAGATCAACAGCCTCAATTTTCGATCTTGAAATCGCGATATCATGATCGTCTTTGTCTGCTGTCTGTGTAATATTTACAGTGCTATCCCCTTTGTTTGCCTGAGATGTTTTCAGTTGGCAAATGTAACATTTAGCGTCCTCAAGCTCAGCTTTCAGGGATTTATTTTTGTTTTCTAATTGTTGTATTTCCATCAACAATTTATTCTCAGTTTCAGTTTTCTCGGCCCTCAATATGAGTAGATTCGCTTCACTCGCTTCCCGTGCCTTTTCAGCATCTGCCAATTTGGAGGCAAACTCTTTATGCTCTTCGTCATTCTGGTGTAATATGACGATCTCTTGTTCCAAAGATTTCATTTGAGTTGTCATAGATGCAATGATTTCGGTGTAAGTCTTCTTTTCAGAATCGAGATCTTTTTGGGCCTCTTCTAAAGCGCTTTCAACTGCAATAAGTTCGGCCGCTCTTTGTTCTGCTGTGGCCTGTGCTTCGCTGCACCGTTTGCCCAACTCTTGCAGAGCATCTTTGCTCCTAATTAATAAAATGTTCCGTTGCTCAAAATCATCCGTTTTCTGCTTGAGTGCCTCTTCCAGCTCCAGCACGCGCTCGCGTTCTTCGACGGCTGTCCCAAGAGCAGCGAAACGGCCAAGGCCTCTGTTCAATTGAGACCTCGACATATACTCGGCGGCTCCCTGCATAACTTCTTCAGCCTCCAGGTTTATATGTTGTATATTTCAACCGTTTCAGAAAGTTTTCTGTCCGACTGGTATGAATGCAACTCGCGTCGTTTCATTTAAGAAAACAAATACCACACAGTGCGGTCCGAAAACCACTGCCTTCCTCGACGATGTAACGTTTCGACCAAATCGGTGCGAAGTTTTGATGGGTTTTCGACATCCGTAGTTCTGGTTCTGGTAGTGACAGTTTCTACTAAACTAGTAGTGTAAACCGTAACCTATTAAACTATGAAGCATCACGTTTAGACCTAATGATACATCCACCTGCAATAACGTTCATCTCCCATTACGTAATATTTCATTCGATTTGATAGTATTATGATGTCGTAGTAAACAACTATAGTTTGATTTTTTTAACGGTTTTTATGGTGGTACTATTCTTGTATTCTAGCATTCCAACCCTGCGTGATTTCTTCTGAGCAGATGGGAGGAAAGAACGAACTCAACTGTTTTATCCTAAATCAATGAATCAACCCTCTAAGACTGACAAGAGTAAGCTAATTAGTAGACAATAAAGGGAACAGAGAACGCACGCACATGACAAACAACTTCATAAATTGTGTGACGTTCCCTCGTGGACTAGTCAAGGACATCATTTCTGCATCATTTGTGAAAGCTTCTTTCTTGCGACTGAGAAGAAGTCATATCCGTGCCACTGAATATCGTTCGAACGGAAAGGCAGAGCCGTTAAAGCAGGCCAGTTATACACCAACAATCTCCACTAAATATCGTACGGCCGAAAAAGCAGAGCCGTGATAACAGGCCATTTACAAGCCAATAAAATGTCTTTTTCAGAAGTTTTGGAAATCCCAGCGGCACACGGTGGCACGACTCCTCCGTCGCCAACAGCGAAGCAAAATGCTTTCCCTTCGCTGCCTACACCAACCTCTGTGGCTGCAACATCTTCTGGTGGATCGCGAAGAAAAAGTAAGGTTGCCGAAATGCAACAATATCTGAAAGACCTGGAAAAGTCTCACGGGGAAGTACGAAAACTGGTGGAAGAGGCCAAGGGTCCTCCTATTCAAGTTAGAAAAACCCCGAGTCGACGGCGAAGTACTCACAACTATGATAATGCTAATTTGGCGGTGACAGCAAAAATTAGCCCAAGTCATAAAATGTGGGTAGAATCTCTCGAAAGAATGCGTGATAAACAAAGTAGTTTGAAACAACCAGTAACTCCTGCGACAATTCGTAACGACGAACACCACCGACTTGCGAAACGATTGGCTACTTTGGATTTTCCCATGGATGCGTGCCTGGAGGCACTCGAGAAAGCTGACATGAACATCGAAAAGTCTGTCAACATGCTTTTGAAATGGTACCCCAAAGGAGAGGGAGGACGCAGCGCTGTCATGAAACTCCTAAAAGTCTTAGTTGGCGCGGAAAAGAAGCTTGACAGTATGCGTGGTAAATTGACATCCCTGTACCACCCCGAAAGTGGGATGGGGACTCCAAAGACGGCCGCGAAATCTATTTTTAGACAATTTGACCATGATAATAGTGGATTCATCGACGCTGATGAATTTAGCGGATTGTTGAAAGGTATAGGTGTAATTATGACAGAAGATGAATGCAGGGAAGCAATCAATATGTTAGACGAAGATGGAAATGGGCAAATTGAGGAAGAGGAGTTTGTACATTGGTGGTTAAACCATTCTTCTGCAAAAACTGAGTCTATGCCTGTCAATTCTGTCTTTGATCATGTCGAGAAGGAGGGTAGAAAACTTCTAAATGCGGAACATTCCACGTTGTACCTATACGATGCTAACTCTTCGAATGTATGGACACGAAGAGGTCATGTTGGAAGCGCATTGGCACTGGTGCCGCCTGGTCACTCGTTAGCCCATACTGTAGTGTTAACGGGGAAAGTGATGAACATCATTGACCCCACGAATGACAAACGTATGAACTCTGACAGGTATGCAAATGTGAAAAATGTTGTCATCGCTCCGGTAACTAGCGGTTCTCGAGGCTCTAGAGAGATCATTGGCGCCATTGAAGTCACAAACAAGCTCTGGGGCACGCCCTTTGCCGAACCAGATATTGCCCGCCTGCAAAAATTTTGCTCGCAAACTAAAATGGGCGTTGAAAAATGTCTAAGAAAGCTTACCACAACGTCAAGCCCAGTTCGGTCTCGAAATACAAAACATGCGCCATTGGCTGCCATTCAAGGATATAGTTCTCCTTTCGCTTCTCCAGGACCCACAGATCGACGCCAAACATTCAATATGTACCATGAATTGGGTTCCCTTAAGCAGAATAACCTGCTTCCATCCACTATGTCAAAGATAGCTAATTTGCTGGATGAGCACGAAGAAGGCACAGAATCTGCTGCATTCGCTCGATCAAGACCTTTGAATTCCATCGGGAAAACAAAGACGACGGGGCTGTCGTCTATTACGGAGAGTGCAGCAGGTGCACCTTCAAACAAGGGCAAGCAGGACGATTGGATGTCACGTTTACGAGACATCGAGAACAAACGGTAGACCAAGTGAAGAATTATTAGCAAATCACATGCATCTATTTATTTTGTTTTTGTATTAATGGTAGACTAATTTAATGGCTGTATTTAATTAATAAACAATGTTCGTCACATATATTTAAAAAATCAATGTTTGATTTATTAAATACTCCTCTTAATATTTCTAAAGTCAGAACCAGGTCAACTACAAAAAAATTAAACCACTGCTTGGAAAATCAAATAGGATATAATTTGAGAAATAGAAATACGGGAAACTGCTCATGCTGCAATTCATCACAGGAAGATTAATCAGATTTTGAAGTTTAGTTAAGTAAATAACAGCCAATATACTATTTAGATTTATTAAAAGTAAGTAACTTAAAAGTTATCTCTATGTGTTGTGAGTGTGCAATAATAAATTAAATACTTAGTATTCAGCAGTGTAAATATATGAGTGTGTTTCATATTTTTGAATGGATGTCTACTTGACGAGTCGTTTATTTTTTGTTAATATAGAAGCTCATTGGTGAAGACATTCGCCTTTGTCATATTCACACACTTCCGTGTTGCACCCTGAATTCGGTTTTGGCTGTATTTCGGTTGGATAGTTTAAGTCAGATACAATAATATGATAAGTGTGATCATCGTCATCGCAACCGTAACGACCCAACAAATCACTTGGACAACCTTCAGAGCATTGCTGCTCACACAACCCCTGTGCCTTTTTTAAAACTGTAGGAATATTCGAGTTCCGGCACAGGGGATTTCCTGCCAGATACAAATATTCAACGTTGCTCCATTTGCCAGCAGTCGATGGCAAATAAGTTAAATCATTATGACGGAGGTCTACCTGCGATAATGATTTCATGTTGCCAACAGTTTTGGGTAGAGTTCTTAATGTGTTGTTCCACGCAAAAAAAAGGAGCAACTTTTGTAGATTTCCCACGCTATCGGGCAAGGATTTGAGTTGATTGTTGAACACCCAAAGGTATTCCAAGTTTCTTAACTGTCCAATAGTATCAGGCAACGATACCAGGTTGTTGTTAAAGACAGACAAATATTGTAAGCTTTGTAATGTCCTAACACTGTCGGGCAAAACCTGAAGCTGGTTGTTGAAGGCATAAAAAACACGCAAATTTCCCAATGTCTCCGGTAACGATTGAATTCGGTTGTTGAAGACAGAAAGTTCAATCAAATTGCGTAATTTTCCTATGCTGTCGGGCAACAATTTCAATTTATTTTCTGTCGCATGAAGCACCATCAACCGTTCGTGATTATCCCCTATTAGGTCCGGTAACTCTTCCAGTTGACCAGTATAAATACCTATTTTCCCCAACGACTTTAACTTTCCAAACGATTCAGGTAGTTTTATTTTAGTATAATTTGTTATTTTCAACATGGCACAATCACATTTTGCAACATACAAGTCTTGACAAAATGGCACTTCAACTTGACAGCCTCCCCACACTTCTTTTGTAAAAATATTATTACAAGTATCGGTGGAAGGCTGTGTTGTCAAATGGACTAGTATCAAGCTAACGAAAAATAGTATAAAAGAGATGTTCAGAATCGTAAATGCATACCGAAGCCACTTTGGAAAATGATCCAACTGCATCTCCATTACATCGCGATTATGGGCCAAATTGAGGACACTTTTCCGCTTCCGACTTCCTCGCTTTTTGAAAGTTTCAGTATTTTTTCTATGCCGCTTCTCCACCCGCTGTAAGTCCATCGCAAAATAATCTTCCCAAATGTCGTTTAACTTCGACAACAATGACAGCATTGGGTAAACTATGATGGCGCGCATACTTTCGAAAGGTATTAGCGTGCCTAAGGAGTGTGAATACAAAAGCGGGAATGCTAAGCAAAATATATCTGTAAAAATGTCCATTAAAATCAGTCTATCCCGTGATTCTTGAGATTCAAAATGAAAAGTTACCCAAATGTTGGTGAGCAACTCAATCGTCAAAACGGACGACACTATGCTGGATCCTCCTACAGGCATCGAACAAAGGTAAATTGTCGTCAAGGAATAAACTTGTTGGATGTGCTCAACAGCTTCGGAGGCATACATTTTCGTTAAGTAATATTTTCCATTGACATCTGTACAGTCGTTGTACATTGCAATCACTGGACGAAACATAACAGCAATTTTTGATGTAGATTTCTCTGCCTTTTGGTTTTCATCATGTGCTGCGTTCTCGCCAACTGCTTTCTTTCGTTGTATAACAATACATACACGAACCATGAACGATACTGTAAGCAAGCAGGCGAGCATTCCTAATACGAAAAAAATCCATATTCCGTCACGACTGAAGGGATTTTTGTATCGAGAAAATGTAAAAAATGCAGCAGCACCTATAGCGAGCACTAACACTGCCACCCCTTTGTTTTCATGACCACACAATAGACGACATATTTCACATCGGGTAAGTTCTCGAGGCTTGTGGCTTTCCAACATTATGCTAATACGTCCGACTTCGGGTGGAGGGTTCAGTTTGTCTTCCGCCAGTTTAGCTTTCTTCTCCAACTGCAGTGTTGTCTTCTTCGCCCCTACCTTCACTTTTGCCGTAGCTTCGGTCTGTGAGACCGCTGCTCCTGCTTTTTCAGTGGTCATTTGGGCTGCATCAACGCTTTGAATTTCGTTTTTCATGTCGTTTTCTTGTGTTTCTTGCTCTTACTTCTGGTTTGAGGGTGCCGCATTCTTTCTTAATTGTTGTGCGTACGGGAGTTGTTGGAGAAATTCGGTATAGCACGGTTGTTGGAGGTGAGATGCATTTTGTGCTCGTTATTGTATTGTTGCTAGGTTTCCAGAAATACTTAGCTGGGATATAATGATATAATACATACTGACAATCTGACAACTCAAGCGAACGACGCTGCGGAGCTATTCTGCTAATGCTGTTGGACTTGAGGGCTTGAGAGCTTGACCCGTAATGTGCGTCGCTTCCAAGCAGTTTTTTTGATGCATGACGTCAGTATACTACTAGTACAATCACTATTTTTAGATGCAGTGTATGATATCAGATAAAACTTTATCAGTTTTAAAACTTTAAACTTTTTCAGCCTCTTGCGCTTCCATCACAGCATCGGAGATCACGTGCATTGGCAGTAAGTTCGAATCGCATATAAGACGTTTACGTACACAATCGTCATACGTTTGGTGTGTTTCTTCCAAACATTTGTAATGGTCTTTTTTACAACGAGCCTTAGATGCTATGGTTTTTCTATCGTGATCCGCACAAAGGCCCGGGCAAATGGATTTGTTGCAATACTCGGTATGTTGCAACCAACGACACAACCCAGCGTGAATGTTCGCATGGGGCCGCGTGACTTTCGTCAAGTAAATGTCGTATACCGTGCGCTTTACGGCATCAGCATTTTCCTTTGCCATATGCCGCAAAGCATGGTGCATGTCTGCATCAGCTAGTTTGGAAGCAATATTCAAATCTGTATTAGCATTCTCCAACGCTGCAGCGACGCCATGCTTATGTCGTTGGTGCGTTTTAATAGTGTCGGTTGCTGAGGAAAACAACCTCGAATTAGCGGAATCTCGTAAAGCTCGAATCTCTTCTATGTTCGATCCACTGAGCAATTTCGCGGCATCGACTTGAAGGCGCTTTAACGCTTCGCTAGCTTTTTCGTCCATGAATTCGTGATTTTTTGCGTGAAGATTTACAACTTCCTGCGCAGACTCTTCGTGTGGTGGTTCGGGGTCCTTTTCTAAATAGTTTTTGAAAAATGAATTCAATTTTCCTGACAAATTTTCACGGATTTTCTGCTTATCCAGCATATCTCGTGCCTCCGCAATTTCTAATTTATTCGCCAGTTCATCGAAACGAGTTGTCCACGATTGATGACGTTTGCCCTGAGTAAGTTTGGCCTCTTTCTTAATGTCCGTTAATAATTGGTCCAAGTCAAGTTGGTCTTTAGATGTGTTATATCGTATTGATGTAAGACTGGGTAGAGCTAATGCTTCAATCATTGTGCCTGGGGGGTGAGAAAACGTCAAGGGTCTGTCCAAAATGATGGAACCAAAACCTATGATGATCCTCGTCTCTTGCTTTCGCCCTGTCCCAAACAGCACCGTTTGTCCGACTTTAAAGCCTTTCTTTTGAGCATCTTGCATTGGAACTCTTACGGAACCAGCGGGTACTGACGTAGCCAAGTATGCCTTGGCCACGAATGTTTCTGTCCCAGGTTCTTCGACCATCGCCCCCGTACCTCCCGTTGTCCCTGTGCCCCCAGATATACTATAACCTGCTCCTGTCGGGCCTGTTGCAAGTGAAAGAGTGCACTCCGTTCCGTTGCCAATATATGGAAGGATACACTTGCACGAGTAAGAACCACAGCCAGCCTTTGATCCTGACTTGACACACTTCGCATTCGGGTCGCACGGATGGTTATCACATGGTTTGAGCTTGCACTTTTTGTTGGCGCAATTGCGACACCGCAAATTTTTTTTCTTACTAACGGAATCAGTCGCCTTGATTTCAACTTCATCAGTTGCCCCAGTTGCGTATGCCATCCTTGTCATTAAAGCCGCATCCCGCGCTCCTCCAGTTGCTCCGGTGCCACCCAGCCCCAGGGTGTGTTGTGATTTTATCCTATCTAATTCTTTCTTTTTGATTTCTTCTTGTCCATTAGAGATCGAAAAGCCATGCTTTGCACCAGTCAGAACTGGTCCCTTCGATTTCCTTTGCTTGATTTCAACTTCATCAGTTGCCCCGGTTGCGTATGCCATTCCAGTCATTGCCGTTCCTGTCATTAAAGCCGCATCCCGCGCTCCTCCAGTCGCTCCGGTGCCACCCAGCCCCAGGGTGTGTTGTGATTTTATCCTATCTAATTCTTTCTTTTTGATTTCTTCTTGTCCACTAGAGATCGAAAAGCCATGCTTTGCACCAGTCAGAACTGGCCCCTTCGGTTCACGAGGCGTTGCGGTTGTCGCCGTCAACGACACCAGGCAGATGGCGACTAAAAAGCTTGGAAACTTCATGCTTTTACGTAAGCAACAATCGCTACACCAGACAGATTCTACCTCCTCGTCAGTTGCGACGCCTCGAAGGCATCAACAGTGCCCACTTGGCATGCGTCCGAGGCATACATTGTTCCATGCGCGTGTGGACGAACAGTTCATTGCGTGCCGAGACTGTTCGGGTAGCTAATGCCACACAAATGTGCCATGCACATGAAGGCTGCTGCTACACAGGTATTAGTACTAATTGACCTCAGCACAGCAGCCCCCTCCTTCTCTCGTCAGTTTTGGGCCCTGTTTTTTCTTCCTCCTTCTTTTGTAGGGTTATGGTTATGGTTAGGTAGTAAAAGAGGACGTGGACAGTCGGCTATTTTAAGTTCAATATAACAGTATAATCTCTTACATTAGTATTGTTGAAATACTATGGATCTATCACTTCATCCTAATTCATGCGCTTCGTAAGACCTTCATCTGGGCAGAATATTTCTTCGAGCACACTTGAAGCATGTCTTGGCCTTTTTGCTTAATCTTTCGTTGCTCCTCCGCTTTGGCCTCCAAATCTGACTTTTCAGTCGCGTTCGATGCTTTAGAAGCAGCTTCCAAATAATCGCCTTCCAGAGTCATCGCGTCACTAATCATCGTCAAAATTGGGTTTGACTCGTCCAACTGAGCAGTGAAAATAGCGATTTGCTTGTTCGCCATTTCTTCGGCCTTCGCATCTCCATTTTCCTTTGCTTCTGTCACTTCCCTCATTGCTTTCGAAACTTCGATGGATAAGAACAGCGTTAAGAAATTCCGTATGCCAAAACCACCGCAGCCAGGCTTAATTGGCTTGCAAGTTCCATCAGCATTCTTTTTCTCCGAGCATAGTCGTTGAATAAATTCCAGGAATGGTGCCTCTTCGCCCGCCTTTCGTTGCATTACTGTGCTGGTAAAGATTTGATAGAGAAGATCACCACCTTGAATGTCCACCAAAATTTTGTTTCTGACGATTTTCAAGTAGGAAGCTTCGCTCAAATGATCCTTCAAAAGTTTGTATAAATTTGCATACCGCGAATGCTTGACAGCAGCGATGATGCTATTTACCAGGTCTGTCTTTTCGCTTTCAATGCACAAAAGTGCTTCGAAAATCTCATCGTCGGTGATTTCCAATTTAACGATCCCCGTTACATCCATCAAGCCATTGTCGATTAACGAGTCGATGACTGTCTTCGCGACGTCTGTAGAAAGCTGTAGAGCTTCCAGATCGCTCTGAGCGAGACGGCCATAATACGATCGGGGGATATTCAGAAAAGAAAACCCCTCACCAGTCATTTCACGATAATCGTTTGCGCGTTGTATGAAGGTAGGGAGATTTTCCACACGACTTGCGATATGCTGGACTCCTTGCCCCAACTGTTCTAGAAACCAGTGAACGTGACCCACGCTGCTGAGAGCGTTGTTAATAGGCAAGTACACCTGTGATTGGTCGACCAAAGCTTCGGCCGTCCTCGTCGTTTCCAAGACTGCGTTGTTTCCTGTGACTGTGCTCTCGATTTGTGCTTCTCCCGCCGCGACGACACCCGCGTTAAAATCTACTTTCGGGGTAAACCCGAGCGTATCGTTCAGGGTATCCAAGAAACCCTCGCGAGAAATAACATTACTCACCCAATGATCGCAATAGGCTGGCAAGCATGAGCTATCGTAACTTGCATCGCACGGTGCAACCCCTGGCAAAACAATGTTTTTGCAGTTAACATTTCGGTCCAATTCCAAGAAACGGATTACCGTTCCTTGATCTGCATCCGAGACGTGTTTGTCGCCTTTGTAATACGCGAAGACTTCCACCAAACGGAAACCGTCCGCTGGGTATTCCATGATTGAACTAGAAGCCAATAGCTTTGGATGCATGCGCTTATATCGACTAAGAACGGTTTCCAAATCCCCGGGGGCAACCTCGAAGCCTAAGACTGCAATGCCTTGATGGCCCTTGTGAGCCTTGAAGAAACGATCCACGTGCGCGCCGCTGAAATGATCGAGCCCGAGACCGTCGTTCTTCGCTTTCTTTGACACGTGCTCTTCACTGCTTTTGCAAGTGATAACGAATTGCACACCACTTTGGTCGATGGGTCTTACGCATACAGATCGGGTGTTCGTACCGTTGTGTTCCCCTACAATACGCCAGCCGACTCCGTGCAGTAGCTGCGCCACGAGGTCCCTGCCCGCCGGTGCAAATGTGGAAGGGTCCACCTTGTTACCTGTGACTTGTTCCCAGGCCGCACGACCTTTACCAATATCGCATTGCTCGTCCTCTGCTGCTTTTACATAGACGTCTGCGAAGGAGTTCAACGTTTTTTCCATCGCCTTGTATGAAGAAACAGGCTTCAAATCGTCCACATACATTTGCAAGTGATGAAACTTGAAGCCCAGAATTGGAGCTGACGACTTCTGTTCAGTGACGGATGACATCGTGGCTGTAGGATTTCTTGGAACTTGTTCGTGAACGCAAGAGTGGCGAATGTTTTTGGTTGTGTGGCCTCTGACTGTGGAAGGACAAGATGCTGAGGAAGGCGAAGGCAAAGGAGGCTAGTCCCATTCTAACAAGTACTGTACGTTCATGCATGGTTGACATGACTGTGGCTGGTGTGTGATCGGATGGATGGATGGATGGAATGCACTTATTAGTGGTGGACCTTGGCCGGGCCAGTTGAAGAAAAAGCCCTCGGAAGGAAGCAATATGCTAACTACTGTATTGAACTTTTAACCAATCTTGTGACGATGCTGCTCCGTCTACTGTACGAGGACGCGAGGACACCGCCGGGCAGGACCGGACGATGGCACTCACCTCGTTACTCCTAAACTATACATATTGTTTGTATATGTTTCATAGTATATTTTAATGTATTATTATATATAGTATTATTATATTGAATAGTACATCATATAGGATAATTCTATGCCACTGACCGTTAGGGTTAGTCATTGTTTTCAAAGTAACGCTCGTGCTGTTCGTGTGCTACGCAGTTCACTTGCCTTAATTCAGCACCGATGAAGAACTTGTTGGTCCTGTGCGCGAAGCTGAGACTATTCTGCCCGTGACAAGCTGCACAGGAGATGCCATACAAACTTCCGAAATCACTCCGCTTGCTGCGTCTAAAAAAATAGTCTCTTTGGTACCAGGACTAATTTGCGTTATTGAGCGCTGAAATTTTCAGTGGGATTTTTCAGTCTTTCGCATGCCGAGACCTGGAAAAATGAGTAGTGAAGATAGACTTGATAAATCAAAACTTATCCGTATCAAAATCACCTCTTTAGGGGAAGGTGCTACGGGAAAAAGCTGTATTATCAAGCGCTATTGCGAAGAAAAATTCGTGTCGAGGTACATAAGTACAATTGGAGTAGATTTTGGAGTCAAGCCTATGCAGATTAATGGATATGAGGTTAAAGTGAACTTCTGGGACTTGAGCGGTCACCCGGAATTTTTCGATGTTCGAAACGAATTCTATAAGGACACTCAAGGTTGTCTCTTAGTTTATGATGTCACTTCTAGAAAATCGTTTGAACAACTTGAATTGTGGATGCAAGAGGCAACAAAATTTGGAGTTAAAGACAGCACGGTATGGGCAGTATGTGCGAATAAAGTTGATAAAAAAAACCGTGTCGTCACTTTACGAGAGGGACGCGCGTGGGCTGAAGAACACGGTCTAGAGCACTTTGAAACATCCGCTAAAGATGGATCGAATGTGAATGAAGTGTTTGATTATTTGTTTACGACAGTTGTAGACCAAATGACCAGGAGATAATGAGGTGATGACTACTTTGTGCGTAGTCGTCCCTTCCTCAGTTTATAGAAAAAACTGAAAAATTCGTACACACACATACACACACACGCACATTTTCCTGTATA
>ERZ807291.7212-NODE-7212-length-13023-cov-8.735657_pt1 | contig 13023 bp, 6 predicted proteins | sample MGYA00521257_ERZ807291 | MGnify/ENA primary metagenome ERZ807291 (study PRJEB31413, sample SAMN03169783) | marine metagenome | biome: Marine; feature: Water; material: Subsurface seawater | place: North Sea | collected 2011-04-28 | depth 1 m m ...
AGATTCCATCTCTTCGTTCACCGCCATCCTCCTCGTATGTAAATAACCACTCGTTCAGATCACTCTCAAGTGATCCCGCATCAATGTTAGAAAATGTTAGATCAATACTGGCCACTAAGTGATCGCAGTTCTGATCTTGGCAACCTTCAATCGGGCAGACTCCTTCAGTCAGGCAAGCACTTAACCAATCCTCTTCAGTCTCAAAATCTTCTTCTACAGGTTTTTTGCTCACTTATGGAAAAAATAAGCCAAAAGGATAAATTATTCAATCTAATCGTATTGAGAACTTTATTTGGTTGAACGATCACCAAGGATTTAGCAAGGTTTTACCCTTACCTCAGGATTTTAACGATATACACACACTAACTAACAATGGACGTTCAAACAATTTCCTTACTACCACTCCATGTCAGATACACCCAATAACCTCGCCGCCTACATCTGGTCGCTCGCGGATCTTCTGCGGGGAGATTTCAAGCAAAGCCAATACGGGCGCATCATTTTGCCCTTTACGCTGCTCCGCCGACTGGAGTGCGTACTGGATGCTACCAAACCCGACGTGCTGGCGCAGGCTGACAAGCTCGCAACGATGGGGCTGCCCGAAGAGACCGAGGAAAAGATGCTGCTGCGCTCAGCGAGGCTCTCGTTCTTCAATACCTCAAAGATGGATCTCTCCAAGCTCGGCGAGTCGGGCATCGCGGCTAATATTGAGTCTTATGTGCAGAGCTTCTCCAGGGACGCCCGCGAGATCTTCGAGCATTTCAAGTTCTCCGAATTCATCGGCCAACTGGGCGACGCCAATCTCCTCTTTAAGGTCGTGCAAAAGGTGCGGACCGTCGACCTCAGCCCTGCCGCGATTTCCAACCACGACATGGGCCTCGTCTTCGAGGAGTTGATCCGCCGATTCGCGGAAGGCTCCAACGAGACCGCAGGGGAGCACTTCACCCCGCGCGACATCGTGCGCCTCACCACCTCCCTGGTCTTTATGGAGGACGACGACGCCCTGACCAAGCCGGGCATCATCCGCACCATCTACGACCCGACCTGCGGCACGGGCGGCTTCCTCTCTTCGGGCATGGAATACGTGCATGAACTCAACCCGCAGGCCGTCATGCGTGCCTTCGGTCAGGAACTCAACCCTGAGTCCTACGCGATTTGTAAGGCCGACATGCTGATCAAGGGGCAAGAGGTTTCCAACATCAAGCTGGGCAACACCCTCTCCAACGATCAGCTTTACGCCGACAAATTCGACTACATGCTGGCCAATCCGCCCTTCGGCGTGGACTGGAAAAAGATCGAAGGTGATATTAAGAAGGAGAATATCGAAAAAGGCTTCCAGGGCCGCTTTGGTCCCGGCTTACCCCGCGTATCCGACGGCTCGCTGCTCTTCCTTTTGCACTTGCTCAGTAAGCTGCGCGACACGGCCGAAGGGGGTGCCCGCATCGGCATCATTCTCAATGGCTCACCGCTCTTCACGGGCGGGGCAGGCTCGGGCGAGTCCGAGATCCGCCGCTACATATTGGAGGCCGACTTGCTGGAAGCCATCGTCGCGCTGCCCTCCGACATGTTTTACAATACCGGTATCGCCACCTACGTCTGGGTGCTGTCCAACAAGAAGGCCAACGAGCGCAAGGGGCAGGTGCAATTGATCAACGGCGTGCACCTCTGCGGTAAGATGCGCAAATCGCTCGGCTCCAAGCGCCACGAAATGAGCGCCGATGACATCGCCACCGTCACCCGTGCCTTTGGCGCGTTCGAGACCATCGCTCCGCAAGCGCTCAACAAGCCAGCCGAGGCCAAGAGCAACCGTGGAAGCCAAGCCGCCAACACCAAGGCCGAGCCGGAAAAGACCTTCTCGGCCAAGCTCTTTAAGACTCACGAGTTCGGCTACCGCCGCCTCACCATCGAGCGCCCGTTGCGGGAGTCCTATCAATTCAGCAACGAGCGGATCAACACGCTGCGCTTTGCGCCCAAGCCACTCGGCGCGGCCATGCAATGGATCTATGAAACCTATGCCGCCGACTGGACCGACGCTGCAGACTGCCCGCGCTACGGTCAACTTGCTGCGCATGAGGCCGAGATCCGCGCCGCGCTCAAGGCCGACTTTGCCGAACTCAAGGAAGCAAAGATCAAGGAGCTACTTGCCGCCGATCTGTGGCAGACGCAAAAGACGATCCTACGCAAAGCCCGCGATCTGCAAGCCGAGCTAGGGAGTGAGCAATACGACGACATGAACGGCTACGAAGCCGCGCTCAAGGGTACAGGCATCAAACTCGAAGCCAGCCAGAAGAAGCAGATCACTGCCGCTGTCTCATGGAAAAACCCTGAGGCCGCGAAGGTCATCAAGAAGATTCACAAGGCAGGCAAAGCCGATCCATATTACGGACGCTTTGCAGAGGATGGCCAGATCATCGAATACAAGCCCAACGGCGACCTACGCGACAACGAGAACGTCGCCCTCGACCCCAGCCAATCCGTCAACGCGCTCAATGAAGTCTACTTTAAAAAGGAAGTCCTGCCGCACGTCTCCGACGCATGGATCGACGCCAGCAAGAAGGACGCGCTCGACGGCGAGATCGGCATCGTCGGCTACGAGATCCCGTTTAATCGCCACTTCTATCAATACCAACCTCCGCGTGATCTAGCCGAGATCGATCAAGACCTCGACGCCGTCAGCGGCGAAATTATGAAGCTTTTGCAGGAGGTGCACTCCTAATGGCGGGGCGATATAAAGCGTATCCTGAGTATAAGGATTCGGGGGAGGAATGGTTAGGGGAAGTCCCGACTCATTGGAAAGTAATTCAAATCAAGCACCTCAGTACAGTGAGAAGAGGGGCTTCCCCTCGACCGATTGATGATGCTAAATATTTTGATGACGAAGGTGAATATGCATGGACTCGTATCGCCGATGTGAGCGCATCAGATGTCTATCTAAAGACTGCACCGCAGAGGTTGTCAGCTTTGGGAAGCTCCCTTAGTGTGAAACTTGAACCCGGAGAGTTGTTTCTCAGTATCGCAGGGACGGTCGGGAAGCCATGTCTTACAGGGATAAAGGCGTGTATTCATGACGGGTTTGTTTACTTCCCTGAATTAAGAATACCGAATAAATACTTATTTTATATCTTCGCGGGTGAACAAGCCTACAAGGGGCTTGGGAAGTTTGGGACGCAATTAAACCTGAATACTGATACCGTTGGAGGAATTAAAGTTGGTTGTCCATCTAACGAAGACATTGAGCAAATCATTAGCTTCCTCGACCATGAGACGGGGAAGATCGATGCCTTGATTGAAAAGCAGCAGGCATTGATTGCGCTGCTGCAAGAAAAACGGCAGGCCGTGATTAGCCATGCCGTGACCAAGGGCCTCAACCCCGATGCCAAAATGAAGGACTCCGGCGTCGAGTGGCTCGGTGAAGTGCCGGAACATTGGGAGGTTAAGCGGTTAAAGAACACTTCGGAGGTTGTTGATTGTCGAAATAAGACGCCTGATTATGTTGATGGCGGAAAATATTTTGTAGTGCGCACGACGAATGTGAAGCAGGAGCAATTGAGCCATGTTGGTGCTCTTTATACCGATGAAGCAAGCTTTAGAATCTGGACTCAGCGTGGTATCCCGAAAGTCGGCTCAATCTTTTTTACGCGTGAAGCTCCGGCAGGGGAAGTGTGCCTAGTGCCAGATGGTGTCGATCTTTGCATGGGGCAGAGAATGATGAATTTCATCTGTCATGATGATGCTTACACTGGCTACCTTTTTGATTTCCTGTTGTCGGATTGCCTTGATCGGTATATAGAGAGCGTCTCGCACGGAAGCACTGTTTCACACTTACGCGTTGAGCAAGTTGAGAATATCCCAGTGCTGGTTCCTCCTGCCTCTGAGATAGAAGAAATTCTCGGGCAGTTGCGCGTTATTAAATCCAGTTTTCGGGAGCTAACGTGTAAGGCAGAATCCGCCATCGAACTAATGCAAGAACGCCGCACCGCCCTGATCTCCGCCGCCGTGACGGGCAAGATCGACGTGCGTGACTGGGAGCCTGCGCCAGAGGCGCAGAGTGTTTAGTGGTGACTGGAGAATTTTGAATGAATTACCAATTACGCAATCCAAGTATGAGTGACGCCGACACGGCTAACGCACTAGATCGCATCGAGCATGCTCCGCCGAAGATGGCTATCGTGAAGGTGAAGGACCTGTTGGCGGATGCTCAGTTGACGATTCCGGATTACCAGCGGCCGTATAAGTGGACGACGAGGCATGTGGGGCAGTTGATTTCCGATATTTGCAAGCATAGCGATAAATCATCGTATCGCTTGGGCACGGTCGTATTTCACCAGGAAGGCGCATTGAAGAACATCGTCGATGGTCAACAGCGCATCATCAGTCTGACCTTAACGATACGTGCGATAATTGCGCGCTGCATGGAGCGGATTAAGGATGCAGACCTAAAGAAGCGGCTTCGTGAATTATCCCAGTCGATTCAAGATCAGCCGATCAGCAGTGAGATTGCACAGAATAACATCCAGCAAAACTATAGTGAGCTAGAGCGTTTAGTCGATCGACCTGAGTTCACCGAGCAGCACGTTGAATTTCTATTGGATCAGTGCGAGGTGGTCACCTTCACGCTGGAAGACGTCTCGGAAGCGTTTCAGTTCTTTGATTCGCAAAATGCGCGAGGAAAAGATCTCGATCCGCATGATTTGTTGAAGGCATATCACTTGCGCGAGTTCATGGAAACAGATCAAACGTTGAAGGCTCAAACCGTGGAGACGTGGGAAGACAGTAATTCCGAAGACTTGGCGCACCTCTTTGCCAACTACCTGTTTCGCATTCGCCAATGGTCTCAGGGTGGGTCTGCTCGCTATTTTGGCAAAGCGGAAGCTGAGCTGTTTAAAGGTGTCAATTTGGAGAAACAACAGATCTATCCGTATCTCCAACAGCTGAATATCGCGCACCACTGGATTGATCAGTACAATGCGCAGTATGAGCGTCGGATTGATCGAAATGCGCAGACGTTTCCTTTTCACCTAGATCAGATCATTATCAATGGTCGTCGTTTCTTTGAAATGATTACCTTCTATCAGGTGCGCGTCAGAGAAGTTGCTACGACCGCAGTTTGGAAAGGTAAAAAGGACTCGAAAGAGGGGATCGCAATGGCTGCCCGGCAATCGGCATGGAAGGAGAAACTGTCTGATGATGCGCAAAAGATCCTCGACACACTGGATTGTTACTCCGGCAAGAATCGAACCGGCGATCGCTATGTGCGCACCATCTTCGACTGCCTGCTGATTGCGTATTATGATAAGTTTGGTGAGGACGATATATCGTTGGCGATTGGGAAGATATTTATTTGGGCTTACTCGCTTCGGCTTACGCGTTTTTCAGTGAAGCTTGCCAGTATGGATAATCATGTGGTGCGGGATAATAATCTCTTTCGTAAGCTGCATAGCGCCATTACACCTTCCGATTTCACTCGTTGCCAATTGCCGCAACTGGAAGAGATCGGAAATGCGAGCAAGGTAGAGGAGATTGTAGAAATTTTTGAGGACATGCGTTACTATGAACGACCTAATTGATCCCTTGTCGCTGCTGTCCGTTCGAGGACTGCTGAGCAAAGATGAATATCTGATTCCCATGTATCAGCGGAATTACGCTTGGGGAGAGGGTGAGATTAACCAGCTCATTCAAGACATTGAGGATTTTGCTCGGACAGGAAAACCGTATTACATCGGCACATTAGTGGTGTTTGATCGAGACGAGAATGGAAAGAATGTCTATGAAGTGATTGATGGTCAGCAGCGATTGACCACGCTGTCACTCTTGGCGATGGCGCTTAAACACGAAGGCTACGATCCGAATCAATTGTATGAGCAACCGAATTTGGATTTTGAGAGCCGTGAAAATTCTCGAAAAACCGTCGAAGCGCTTTTCCGGAAGCGGTCTGTAACGCTTTCTTCTGATGCGATGAATGAGGCTTTGCTGACTGGTTATGATTTAATCTGCAAGCGTCTCGGTTTGGGACAGAATACGACCCCGATCGCGAAGGATACCGAAACGATCCCAGTCCCTGAATTTGCGAATTATCTTTTTGAACATGTGAAGATCGTGCGGGTCGAGGTGCCCAAGGATACCGACTTGAATCATTACTTTGAGATAATGAACAATCGTGGCGAGCAGCTCGAAAAGCATGAGATTCTCAAATATCGATTGGTCAAGGCACTGGATGGAATCGACGATAAGACCGAGCGCGATCAGGCGAAGCATGCGTTTCATACCATATGGGAGGCTTGCTCGAATATGGAGAAATATCTCCAAATGTATTTTCCGGCCAAATCACAGCGTGCACAGTTATTTGGTAAAAACTGGGATGAATTCATCCCGTCTAGCTTCGACGATTTCACCAGGATCATTCACGCGGGCGGATCTAGCTCCGAAGCTGAGCCAGAAGGCAGCGCGACAGTCATAGGGGGTGATGCGCGAACACTGGGTCAGTTAATTGCACCCGGTGCTGAGCGGGTGAAACGCGACGATGACTCGTCAAGTGATGACTCGGAACGCTTTAACTCTGTGATAAATTTCCCGAACTTTCTCCTGCAATGCTTGAAGGCAACGGCTGACAGCGGAGTCCGCTTGGATGACAAAGAGCTGATTGGTAGCTTTGAGAAGGTACTGCTAAAGTCGGGATCCGCCATCGAGAGCGTTAAAAAGTTCGGCTTTAATCTATTACGCACAAAATGGTTGTTTGATCGTTACGTTATTAAGCGTGAGTTCGTTCAAGGTGATGACCGGTGGAGTCTAAAGAAAATCTACAAGCCACAGGATAGCCCGACGCTCAGATACCGTAGCACCTTTAGCGTGAAAGATGGTGAAGCGGACGAGGGCAGCGATGAGTATCAAGTCGGGCGTCGCATCTTGATGTTGCTGTCTGCCTTTCACGTTTCGACTCCAACCATGGTCTATAAACATTGGCTGAGCGCTGCACTGACCTATCTTTCCAAGTCCGAGTCCGTCGATCCTTCCGAGTATTTAGAATATCTGGAGACTGTGGCGAAAGCCTTTGTCTTCGACCGACATTTGGCGGAGACGCCATTAGGTTATCAGATTATGATCCATGAGCATGAGGGTAGCTGTCAGTGTGATCCTACCGAGCTTAGGAATGAAGATATAGAGCCACGACTTCGCTTTGGTCAGATTGAAAGCAACTTCGTCTTCAACTATTTGGACTACTTGCTTTGGCGCTATCGCTTTGAGGAGCGCAATCATGACTTCACCTTCCGTAGTTCGGTCGAACATTTCTATCCGCAACATCCAGTGGGTGAGCATCCAAAGCTATCTCCTGAATTCAGCAACTGCTTTGGAAACCTCTGCCTGATCAGTCACAGCAAGAACTCCAAGTTGAGCAATCACTTGCCAACTGCAAAGCGTGAGTATTACGGGACGAGTGACTTCGATAGCTTTAAGCAGAAGCTCATGCTCAATTCTGCAGAGCAGTGGGGGCCGGCTAACGAATCTGAGATCAAGCGGCATCAAGACGACATGCTCGACCTTCTACGGCGTGGCAGCACAGCGACTATTTAATTCATTTTCCTCATGAACGACAAAGCCAACGAACTCACTTTTCAGAATGACATGATCGCGCAGCTAGTCGCGAACGGCTGGCTGCTCGGCACGCCCGATGGCTACAACCGTGAGTTGGCGATCTATGAGGAGGACCTGCTTGGCTTCGTGCAAGAGACGCAGCCGAAGGAGTGGGAGAAGTTTACCAAGCTCTACCCGAGCAACACGGACGCGAAATTTTTAGAGCGGGTGGCGACGCAGCTCAACAAGGTCGATCCGAATGCGGCGGATGGCGCGTTGCGCACTTTCGGCACCTTGGGTGTGTTTCGTCATACGATTAAAGACCGTGGCGCTCGTTTCAAGCTCTGCCAGTTCGAGCCAGAGCATGATCTGAATCCCGACACGTTGCGAATGTATCAAATGAACCGCCTGCGGGTGGTGCCTGAGTTGGTGTATAGCCCATGGGCGACGGAGGAGCATTTGAAAGAGACGGGCGTGAAGGCGAAGAACTGGCGCATCGACTTAGTGCTGTTCGTCAACGGCCTGCCGGTGGCGACGCTGGAACTGAAATCGGAGTTCAAGCAGGCGGTGCAGAATGCGATCAAGCAGTATAAGCTCACCCGTCCCCCGGTGGACCCCGTGGCGAAGAAGCCCGAGCCTCTACTCACCTTCAAGCGCGGCGCGCTCGTGCACTTCGCCGTCAGCCAATACGAGGTCTACATGACCACTAGGCTCGAAGGGCAAGACACTTACTTTCTCCCATTTAACAAAGGCACACTGGACGGCGGCTCGGGCAATGACGTGCCGAAGGATGTTAATCAATACGCCACCGACTATCTATGGAACGAGGTGCTGCTGCCGAAGAATCTGTTAAACATCCTGGCTCGCTACGTGCACTTGCAGATCGAGGAGAAGGAGGACTGGGAAGGTCGCAAATATAAGAAGGAGACGATGATCTTCCCACGCTACCATCAGTGGGACGTGGTCAATCAATTGATAGACGCCTCTCGCGAGGAAGGTCCCGGATCAAAGTATCTGGTGCAACACAGCGCTGGCTCGGGTAAGTCCAACTCTATCGCATGGACGGCGCATCAGCTCTCATCGCTCTATGACGATGCGGGCGAGAAGCAGTTTCACTCGGTGATCGTGGTGACGGACCGCACTGTATTGGATAGTCAACTACAGGACACGATTTCACAGTTCGAGCACGTCGATGGCATCGTCGGAAAAATCAATCGCGACGAGGGCGAAGGCTCGAAATCGGAGAAGTTGGCTAAGGCGCTCGAAGAGTCCACTCCGATCATCATCGTCACTATCCAGACCTTCCCCTTCGTGCTCAAGGCGATCGAGGACAGCGTGAGCCTGAAAGAACGCAACTACGCGATCATCGCCGACGAAGCGCACTCCTCGCAAACCGGAGCCACTGCCCGGCAGCTCAAAGAAGTTCTCATGGTGGAAGCGCGTGACGAGGATGAAGAACTCTCTTCTGACGATATTCTCGATGCCATGGTATCGTCGCGCCGCGCATCGAAAAACCTGAGCTACTTTGCCTTTACCGCCACACCCAAGTCCAAGACGCTGGAGTTGTTTGGTCGTTTGCCGAAGCCGGACGAAGCGCCGTCGAAGAAGAACCTACCCGAGGCCTTTCACGTATATAGCATGCGTCAGGCAATCGAAGAGGGCTTTATTCTAGACGTGCTGAAGAACTACACCAATTACAAGGTGGCTTACAATTTAGCGCTAAAGGTGCAGGCCTCGGATTCCGAGGTGGAGAGCAAGAAGGCCAAGGTGAAGCTCAACCAATGGGTGCGCCTGCATGACTACAACATCGCTCAAAAGGTGCAGGTCGTCGTTGAGCATTTCCGCGACAACGTGATGGGCCTCCTCGGTGGACACGCCAAAGCAATGGTGGTTACCAGCTCCCGCAAGGAGGCGGTGCGCTATAAGCTCGGCTTTGATAAATACATCAAGGAGAAAGGCTACAATAAGCTTTACGGCATGGTGGCTTTTTCGGGCGAGGTCACGTTCAACGCCAGAGACCCGCAGTCCGAAGGGCTGTTGGGTGAGAAATTTACCGAGAACAACATGAACCCGAACTTGAAGAAGCGCGATATGCGCAAGGCCTTCGATTCGGAGGACTATCAGGTAATGATCGTGGCCAATAAGTTTCAAACCGGCTTCGACCAGCCAAAGCTTTGCGCGATGTATGTGGATAAGAAGCTTGGCGGCGTGGAGTGCGTGCAGACCTTGTCTCGGCTCAATCGCACTTATCCCGGCAAAGCCGAGACGGGCACTTTCGTTTTGGACTTCTTCAATGATCCGGAGGACATTCTCGAATCGTTTCTGCCGTATTACAAAACCGCAACGCTGGAAGACGTATCCGATCCCGATCTCGTATTCGATCTCTTCGAAAAGTTACGTGCAGTCGGTATTTTTACATGGAAGGAAGTGGAGCAATTTGCCGATGCGTTTTTCGTCAAAAGCAAGAGCCCCGCAGCCCTCGCCAATATCTGTAAGCCCGCCGTCGAACGCTGGCAGGTGCGTTACAGTGAAGCAGTGAAGGTATTCAAGCAAGGGCGAGACGAATTTGAGCGCACTAAAAAGACCGGCGATGCCGTGTTGATCGCCAATGCCGAGAAACGCTACAAGGAGGCCAAGCAGGTTAAGGACGGGCTCGACATCTTTAAGAAGGATCTCGGCACCTTCGTGCGCTTCTACGAGTTTATGTCCCAGATGGTGGACTATGACGACAAGGACTTAGAGAAGCTCAGCCTTTACGCCCGCAACCTCCGCCCGATGCTCCGCGAAAGCTTCGAGGACGATGACCCCATTGACCTTAGCAACGTCGAGATGAGCCACTACCGCCTGTCTAGACAACGACGGCAGGATTTAATGATGGAGGGCGAGCAAGACGACTACGGCCTCAAAGGCGGGGAGGCAGCAGGCACCGCTAGGGCGAAGGATAAAAATGAAGAACGTCTCTCTCTGATCATCGACCGTCTCAACGAGCTTTTCATTACCGATCAACTCTCCGAAAAGGATCTCCTCAACTATGCTTCCACGATCCGCGATAAGCTCAGCGAGAACCAGAGCATCATGGATCAGATCGCCAACAACAGCCCCGAGCAAGCCATGCTGGGCGACTTCGAAAAAGCCTTGGACGACGCCATTATCGACAGCAGCGACGTCCATCAAAACCAAAAAGCCCAACTCCTCTCCAACCCTGACCGCGCCGCCAAATTTGCCAGGGTCATCTTCGATCTGTTGAGCAAAGCGGCGTGATTTAAATGAAAACTTGGAGCTCAATCTTTAGCAGATCCGCACCTGACGAGGGTGTACCCAGGTTTTACGTCAAAGGGACGAGGGCAAGGAATATAGAAGCAAAACGAAATTAAATATAGATTATGTCCAACATTACATATTTAGTTAAAACCCCAGAAGAAAATCTATTGGTAAAATCATGACCGAGATAACAGATTCAGAGATTTTAGACGAAGCAGTTGAGCTGCTTCATGCAGCTCAAAAAGATTCTGCTAATCACAAACTTGGCTTTGCTATGATGATGTACTTGGGGCAAAAATTGTATGCAGATACATTCAGACTGATTGGTGATCTTTTTCGGGAGGGGGAAGGTTGTAAGCAATCGCTTGGTAGTGCCAGATATTGGTACTGGAAAGGAGAGGTAACCAATGATGAGCGATCTAAAGGACGGCTGACTGATATGGGTGAATATGATTTAGATCTCGTTGATTTTTTAGAAGATGCAGAGAAAACTGGTCGAATAGATTATCAGCAATTAAACGAGCTATTGCTCTGGGCACCTTTGATCTCTGGTCAAATTGTAAATGAAGATGGGTTGCCTCATGGTTTAATGTGCATCGCTGAGAATAAAGGGGAGGCTCATTCTTTAGCCACCAATTTATCAAATGCACTTGAGAATGGAATTGGCGTTTATTTCCGTTCAAAACCACAAGGAGATTGTTTTATTCATATCTTGAGGTACGGCGATCTCTCGATGCTTGAGTTAATGGGTGATGTAAATGCCTATTATCCACATGATCTTAAGTGGTCGGAAGAATCTATCGACGCTTCTCTTACATGTGACAAGGAGTTTGCCGAAAGTATAAAACCCTTTTCTTACCCAGAAAAGTACCAGCCGCTTTTTCCATTTCGGAGTCGAGGACTAATTAAGGAAAGGTTGATCGAGAGTGGCATTGAAGAGCCAAAATTCGGGCTCTTTGATTCCAAATTCGGAAAGTTTATGACTTTCAATTTTGTAAATAAGGCAATGAAAAGCGAAAACCCGGCCCAAGTAATTAATGAGCTTGGAGGCTTGGTTAAGTGGCATCTACCAAGAGGTTATTCGTTGCTGTTTATAGCAGATCAGTTAGCTACCGAAATTCTTTAATTGTAAATTTAGAAAAGAGCTACTTTAAGTATTCTGAAGCTGTATTTGATAAGATAAAAAGGTCAGAGTCAGACGAATAAAAGAAATTAATAGGAATTACTGTTTTGTAAGAATTCTTCTGCTAGGAAAGCACTCAATGGTTCTGCCATATTCCAGACTACATTCATTGGCTCCGCACCGGTGTGGTTTTTGTAAATTACTTTACCAAGGTAGACGAAGGGGGCGGCTTTTTTGCCTGCCATCTTGTGCTTTCTTACAAATAGGTGGACCTCACTTCGGTCTGACTCGTGATTAATGATTCTCTGACCAAAGGAATTGCCTGAGGAGGAGCGATTCTGACTTTGCCAGTGGAATGTTTGTGAATCGATAAAATAGTCGTGGTACCTGTGCTCTTTGCTGTGGTTTCTTTTATTTAAAGTAACGAGGAGTATTTGCTCATCAATAGCTTTAGGGCAGACATGGCCTTGTTGCCAACTTTTGTTGAATTCTAAACCAAATAATGGGGGGATTTCCTCTCGCATAAATCTTTGGTGTAAATGTAGATCAAAGGGGTTTATGATTTCCTTGAAGCGTGCACGGGTACGCATGTTTTCATTTGTCTGAATAGTTTCGTACTCTGGATTGAGGGCGATTAAGTCGTATTGGCCAGGTCCTGTCTTGCTGACTTTGCGGAGTAGGTACTGGTCACCTCCAGATTCGGAGTCCGTTTCTATAGCAATGATTTGATTGTTTAAACTGCCGGCAGATTGGGGGTTGATGTTTTCAAATAATAGGTGGTCGCCATCACAGATTGGGTTGGACCCGCCGTTCATCGAGTTGCCTTTAGCCCGGGCAATGAAGTGGGTGGCTGGGTTGAGCTTGCCATATTTGGTGGGCAAGCGAGTTAGTTCCATCGCTTCACGCTCGTGCGGGCTTTCTGCAAAGAATCCACAGGCAATTTGTAGGTCGGTGAAATAGGGAATTTCTGAGCCTTGTTCTGCTTTGTCAACTTCGGGCGGCGCGGAGCTTGGTTCTTGGTTACTTCGAGATTCGTAATTGAGATAGCGGAGGTTGACTAATTCTTGAGT
>ERZ807291.7213-NODE-7213-length-13020-cov-5.469958_pt1 | contig 13020 bp, 8 predicted proteins | sample MGYA00521257_ERZ807291 | MGnify/ENA primary metagenome ERZ807291 (study PRJEB31413, sample SAMN03169783) | marine metagenome | biome: Marine; feature: Water; material: Subsurface seawater | place: North Sea | collected 2011-04-28 | depth 1 m m ...
TCAGACATGTCTGATTGATTCTCTTTTTCAATGATCATTGGTAACTTGCTCGTTTGCGAATCGGGCAAATATGGCGCCAACTTAGGGCCATTGATATCTCTTTCAGTTTCAATTACGGAAACTTGCTCGGTAATATTTTTGAGTTGTCGAATATTACCGGGCCATCTGTAACTTTCCAGCATTGCAACGGCATCTGGTGACAATCGAACAGGTGGCATTCTATATTTTTCCCCAAAATCTGCTGCGAACTTTCTAAACAAAAGATGCACATCTTCTTTACGTTCTCGCAGGGATGGAAGATGAATCGGAACAGTATTTAAGCGGTAATAAAGATCTTCTCTGAACTTACCTTTTTTAATGGCTTCCAGTATATTGATATTGGTTGCGGCAACAATTCTAACATCAGTTTTCTGAGCTTTACTAGATCCAACCTTTAAAAATTCACCGCTTTCAAGAACCCGTAATAATCGCACTTGCGTAGAAACAGGCAATTCAGCCACCTCATCCAAAAAAATTGTTCCGCCATCAGCCACTTCAAAGTAACCTTTCCGCGTTTCATGGGCACCTGTGAATGATCCTTTTTCGTGACCAAAAAGCTCTGAATCAATCGTTCCCTCTGGAATTGCTCCGCAGTTCACGGCAATATAGCCATTGTGCTTTCTCGTAGAGTTGTGATGAATAATTTGAGGCATGCGCTCTTTACCAACTCCACTTTCTCCTGTTATAAGAACGGAGAGATCCGTTGGAGCCACACGAAGTGCAGTTTCGATAGCACGATCTAAAATAGGACTGATGCCTATTATTCCAAATCTTTGTTTTGCTTGTTGAATAGTCATGTTTATTCTACAATTTCCCCTTTTAATGTAGCAGCGGTGCATTCCGTGATTTTCACGTTTGCATAGTCACCTGACTTTAGGTTGCCTGCTGGGAAAACGCACATCACGTTTTGAGTGTTTCTTCCACAGAGGTGTTCTTTACTTCGCTTTGAATGTCCTTCAACAAGAACCTTAAAAGTTTTTCCTACAGCTTTTTTATTGCTCTCAAGAGAATGTTGCATTTGAAGATCGATAATTTCGTTCAACCTTCTTTTCTTCACCTCTAAAGGAACATCGTCTTCATATTTTCTCTCAGCAAGAGTTTTAGGACGTTCGGAGTAATAAAACATGTAGGCAAAGTCATACTTAACCGCTTGCATTAAACTTAGTGTTTCTTGATGCTGTTCTTCGGTTTCTCCACAAAATCCAGCAATCACATCGGTCGAAATTCCGCTATCTGGCATAATGCGCTTGATAGCGTCAATACGATTGAAATACCATTCTCTCGAATAGCCGCGATTCATTCTTTTGAGAACCTCACTATTACCCGATTGAACAGGAAGGTGAATGTACTCGCATATATTCTCATGCTTTGCCATGGCATAAAGCACATCGTCAGTCATATCTTTTGGATGCGATGTTGAAAAGCGGATTCGTAAACCTGGATTCACTAAAGCTACTTTCTCTAAAAGCTGAGCGAAGTTTACGGTTTCTTCATCAAGGTTAATAACTTCACCTTTTTTGGATAAGTTCCATCGGTAGCTGTCTACGTTCTGTCCCAAAAGAGTGACTTCTCTGTAACCTCTATCAAACAAGTCTCCAGCTTCAGCTACTATGCTTTTCGGATCTCTGCTTCTTTCTCTACCTCTCGTGAAAGGAACAACACAGAAACTGCACATATTGTCACATCCACGCATAATAGAAATAAATGCACTCACACCGTTTGAGTCTAATCTGACAGGTGTTATTTCAGCGTAGGTCTCTTCCCTTGAAAGAAGCACGTTCACTGCTTTTTGACCTGACTCTACTTCAGATACAAGTCCAGGTAATTCTCGGTATGCATCAGGTCCAGCTACAAGGTCAACGAGCTTTTCTTCCTCTAAAAGCTCTGACTTCAATCTCTCGGCCATGCAACCTAGGATTCCAATGACCTTTTCAGGATTATCTTTTTTAATTTTTTGAAACTGCTTTAAACGATTTCTTACCCGTTGTTCAGCATTGTCTCGTATAGAACATGTATTGATTAAAACAACGTCAGCCTCATCAGCATTTTTAGTTGTTTCATAACCTGCTTTCCCCATTATGGAGGCTACAATTTCACTGTCCGAAAAATTCATTTGACAGCCATAGCTCTCTACATAAAGCTTCTTGCCATTCAAGAAATTAATCTCTTGCTCAGTGATCACTGCTTCACCTTGACGTTCTTCTTCTAACAATTTATCTTCCATTTGGCCTTAAATATAAGAGGGTGGCAAAGGTATGGAATAGGGTCGTCTGCAAAAATGTCAGGTGATGATTTGTGCATTTATTATTGACATCAAAAACAAGGTTTCGTGCAGACCACATTATTTTGCGTTTTATTTGCAGTCATTGAAAAGCGCTGTTGATTATGAATTTGGTGATAGTAGAGTCTCCTGCAAAGGCAAAAACAATTGAAGGTTATCTTGGAAAAGATTACATTGTTAAATCTAGTTACGGTCACGTCCGAGACCTTCCAACGAAAGGGCTTTCGGTTGATTTAGAGAATCATTTTAAGCCGGACTATGTGGTAATGCCTGATAAGAAAAAGGTCATTACTGAACTTAAAAAACTAAGTAAGGACGCTGATATTGTCTGGTTAGCAACGGATGAGGATCGCGAAGGAGAAGCTATAAGTTGGCACTTATTTGAAGCACTTGGGTTGAAAGAAAACAAGACCAAACGAATTGTTTTTCATGAAATTACTAAGCCAGCTATTCTCAAAGCAATTGAAAATCCAAGAACAATTGACAAGAATTTAGTGGATGCTCAGCAGGCTAGAAGAGTTCTTGACAGAATTGTTGGTTTTGAGTTAAGCCCTGTTCTTTGGAAAAAGGTGAAGCCATCTCTTTCTGCGGGACGAGTGCAGAGTGTTACTGTCAGGCTCATTGTTGAGCGTGAAAAGGAAATTGGTGCTTTTAATGCGGAGCCTTACTACAGAGTTAAGGCTGTCTTCGAGGCTGAGGGTAAAAGCTTTTCAGCGGATTTGAATAAGCGATTGAAATCTGATGAAGAAGTAAATGCATTTCTAAAAACGTGCTCAGGCGCTGAATTTTCAGTCGAGTCCGTTGATAAAAAGCCAGGTAAGAAAACTCCTTCTGCTCCATTTACTACATCAACGCTTCAACAAGAAGCCGCAAGAAAGTTGGGTAATTCTGTTGCTCAAACCATGAGACTGGCTCAAAGCTTATATGAAGCTGGTAAGATTACTTACATGAGAACGGACAGTGTGAACTTGAGTGGCACAGCAATAGAAGGAGCCACAGCTGAAATTTTAGGACAGTATGGAGAAGATTATCTGAATCCGAGAAAGTATGCTACCAAAACAGCTAATGCTCAAGAAGCACACGAGGCAATTCGTCCTACGTACTTCAATGAAAAAATTGGTTCATCTGATCCACGTGAACAAAAGCTCTATGAGTTGATTTGGAAGCGAGCAATTGCCTCCCAAATGAGTGATGCCAAATTGATGCGAACCACTATTAAAATTGGCGCGGCCGGATTAACTGAAAAATTTGAAGTAAAAGGAGAAATCATCACTTTCGAAGGATTCTTGAAAGTTTACCTCGAAGGCACGGATGATGAACAAGACGAAGAAAGTAATGACAATCTTCCGAATGTTGCTGAAGGTGATCAACTGAATCAAATAGGTTTAGAAGCGACACAGAAGTTTACTCAGCATCCTCCGCGATATAGTGAGGCAAGTTTGGTAAAGAAACTTGAAGAGCTTGGGATCGGAAGACCGTCAACTTACGCTCCAACAATCAGTACGGTTCAAAAAAGAGGATACGTAGTGAAGGAAGATAGAGATGGTCAATCGAGAGATTACAAAGTATTCTCTCTAGATGGCTCCGATGTCAAACAAGAAACTAAAACGGAAAATACAGGTGTTGAGCGTAATAAATTATTTCCAACGGACATTGGAGTGGTTGTTAATGATTTTTTGCAGGAACATTTTAGTTCAATCCTCGATTATCACTTCACAGCTTCTGTGGAAGAAGAATTTGATCATATATCTCGAGGTGAGTTGGTTTGGACCAACATGCTTGCGAAGTTCTACAAACCTTTCCATGATACGGTGGAGGATACATTGGAGAATTCAGAGCGAGCCACGGGCGAAAGAATTTTAGGAACGGATCCAAAAACGGGTAAACCAGTCGTTGCACGTTTGGGTAGATACGGACCAATGGTGCAGATTGGTGATGTTTCTGATGAGGAAAAACCGCAGTTTGCGAAGCTTAGAGAAGGACAAAGTATTCAGACTATAAACTATGAAGAGGCCATGGAGTTGTTCAAGCTTCCTCGAAATCTGGGTGAATGGGAAGGAAACGAAGTCATTGCCTCTGCTGGACGTTTCGGGCCTTTCGTGCGATATGATGGAGGTTTTTATAATCTGGGAGATTTAGATCCATTGGAGGTTACAATGGATCAGGCAATTGAGGTGATTAAAAAGAAAAAAGAAGAAGCATTAAAAGCTATCATCCACGTTTTCGATCACGACCCAGAAATTAAAATATTGAAAGGACGCTACGGTCCCTATATGGCAGTTGGTAAGGATAATTACAAGCTTCCAAAGACCGAGGATCCTGAGGCTTTGACCTTGGAAAAATGCTTGGAAATCATGAATACCTCAAGTCCGACCAACAAAGGAAAAAAGAGAAAGACTTCTAAAAAGTAGTTTTATGGAGATTGCCAGTTACTTTGAAAGTTTAGCTGAATTTGAATCTGAAGGAACATCGCTTTCTTCTCAAATAATCATGTATTCTGATTCTGTAGAAGTCAAAGACTTTGATCTTGCTATTATCTATGTGCCAGAAAATCGTTGGGTTGATCATGGTACAAGTGATGTAAATGAAATATTTAATCAGATCAATATTTCACTTGGAAAGCTTTATGTCCATGATTTTGAGCCAAAGATTTTAAACCTTGGTATTTTTAAAATTGGCAGTAAAATATCTGATACTGAGGCAGGACTTTCCGACCTTATTCAGTATTTAGTGAGACAAAAGATTGTTCCTATCATAATTGGTGGTGGAAGAAATCTTACATACACCGCTTATAAGGCATTTGAAAAAGAGGAACAGATCGTCAATCTTACTTCTATTGATAATTATCTCAACCTTGACGAGGACAGTACCTTTAACTATGTTGGCAGGATAATTAAAGAACAACCTAATTATTTGTTCAACTATTCTAACATAGGTTTTCAAACTTATTTTGTATCACCCGAGGAAATAGAATTAGCCGATGAACTCTTTTTTGACTTTTTTAGACTGGGGTCTGTTAGAGGAGATGTTCAAAGTGTCGAACCTGTTATTCGCAGTGCAGAAATTATTTCGTGTTCACTAGAGGTTTTAAAGTCTAGCGACTTTAGAAGTTCTATGAATCCTCAGCCTAATGGTTTTTATGCCGAAGAAGTGTGCCAAATGATCCGTTATGCTGGCTTAGCGGAAAAAAATAGAGTCGTTATTATCACCGATCTAAACCTTTCTAAGGTTTATCAGAGTGATGTTACTTTAATTGCCGAGATGATTTGGTGTCATGTGGATGGCTTTTACAGCAGGAAGTCGGAAATTCCTTCAGGAAATAAAGACGGATTTTTAAAGTACCGCGTACCCCTTCGGAATGATGAGTTTCAATTGGTTTTTTATAAGAGTGTTTTTACTGATCGTTGGTGGATGGAAGTGCCTGTGCCTCCGCAATTTGCGAACAAGTATCGCAAGCACCATTTGATTCCCTGTGGATACGATGATTATTTGATCGCAACAAGGGACGACCTGCCAGAAAGATGGTGGAAGGCCTATAAAAAGATGCTTTAAATATTAATTGGTCGAGTTTGTTCTCCCATTGAGCTTGAAAAACACCTACGTTCGTGGAAATTTCTTGACTCGATTTGAAATTTAAGTAATTTAGCAAGTCTGAACAATTAGATCTACTGTCCTATTTATGAAATTAAAAGTTGGAGTAATTTCTTTACTATTTGTGTTGTCGTTGGTCTTCAAGGCTGATGCACAGCAAGATCCGCAGTTCAGTCAGAACATGCATAATAAGCTGTTTTTTAATCCAGCTTATGCAGGTATGAATGATGGGATTTGTGTTTATACCATTGCTCGTCAGCAGTGGGTTGGCTTTGAAGGTCGTCCAGAAACATATTTGTTGGGCGCCCACGGTACATTCGTTATTCCTGGGATCAATCTGAGAAGTGGTGGTGGTCTTGTAATTACTGGAGATGCTTTAGGTCAAATGCACTTTACTTCTATCAAAGGTTCTTATAGTGCTCATATTCCTTTAAATATTACCGGAAGTGATCCAGGTCATTTAGGAATAGGCATAAGCGCAGGATGGCTTCAGTTTGGGTTGGGAAATAATTGGAGAAGTACGAATCCATACTATTCAGATCCCGCAATTCCCGATGAGGGTTTTCAATCTAGTAAACTTGATTTGGACTTAGGGCTTTATTACAAAACCAATAGAATGTTTATTGGAGCATCTTTGACTCACTTGACCGGTGCTACTTTTAACGCTGAGGGCGAGGGTTTAGGAGGAGGATTTGGAACCAACCCAGATGTTGTTAATTACAATACTAGTTTCTCGATGAAATCGCATTTGTTCGTAATGGGAGGGTATGATTTTCCATTACCAAATCCATTATTTGTTTTGAAGCCTTCAATTTTCGTGAAGTCTGACCTTGTTTCGGCTCAGGTGGATGTGAATGCACTCGTTGAATACAATAATTTCATCTGGGGAGGGTTAACATATAGATACGTTGATGCAGTTGTATTGATGGCTGGAGTAAATTGGGAGCCCGGAACAATTCCTGGAACCCTGAGAACAGGCTACGCGTATGACGTGACAACAAACAAGTTAGCTTCAGGTAGCAATGGTTCTCATGAAATCTTTGTCCAATATTGTTTGAAGCTAAAACAGAAATCCCCTGTTTCAAGACATAAGAGCGTAAGATTCTTATAGTAAATAGATTACTTTTGTAACTTTTCCAAAAAGCATCCCTAAAAAGATATTAACTAATAAAGGAGATAAAATGAAAAACTCGCTCAAATACGCAATGGTAGTGCTAGCAGCATTGCCGATTTTCCTGAGCAGTTGCGGCAGCTCTGGGAATGGACAGCTGATAGGCGTTCAAAATAGGATTGCATGGTATCAGCCAGATCCATACGGCATGCTCTATCTTCCTATGGGCTCATATAATATGGGACCAAGCGATCAGGATGTTCCATATGCTTCTACAGCAAAATCGAAAACAGTGTCTCTTCAGGCATTTTACATGGATGAAACTGAAATCACAAATAACGAATACCGTCAATTTGTGTTTTGGGTAAGAGACAGTATTGCTAGAAGAATACTTGGTGAAGAGATTGATGAAGAAGAGTATCTTTTTACTATAAACTCATATGATGAGGATATAGACCCGCCTCATATTAATTGGAATTCTAGAATTGATTGGGCGGATCCAGACCAGAGGGAGGCTCTTGAAGTGATGTATTACCCTGAATTTGAACGTTTCAGAGGTAGAAGAGAGATTGATTCTAGAAAATTGGATTATGAATACTTCTGGATTGATTACCGTGAAGCGGCAAGAAAGGGTGGCCCTGGAGCGCCTTTGAGACAGCGAGGTATGACAGATCGTTCGATCTTTATTAAGCGGGATGTTATTAATGTTTATCCTGATACTTTATGCTGGGTACATGATTTTACCTATTCGTTTAATGAGCCCATGACCAAGATGTATTTTAGTCATCCGGCATATGATGATTACCCGGTTGTTGGAGTTACTTGGAAACAAGCAAGAGCTTTTGGAATTTGGAGAACTGAATTATTAAATGGCTTCCTAAGAGAGATTGGGGGCGGAGTAGTTCAAGATTTTAGACTACCAACAGAATCTGAATGGGAGTATGCTGCTCGAGGTGGACTGGATTTGGATCCTTATCCATGGGGTGGTCCTTACATTCGAAATACAAGAGGTTGTTTTCTAGCTAATTTCAAGCCTATGAGAGGTAATTATGTAGATGACGGTGGATTCCATACGGTGCCTGTCACATCCTACTCGCCTAACGATTATGGTTTGTATTGCATGTCCGGGAATGTTGCGGAATGGACTAGTAATGCCTTCGATGAGTCATCATTTGACTTTGCGCATGACTTGAACATGGACTATGTATATGAGGCTAAGGACGATGATCCACCCGTTCTAAAGAGAAAAGTTCTAAGAGGTGGAAGTTGGAAGGATATTGGTTACTACCTCCAAACAGGAACAAGAACTTATGAATATCAGGATACTGCGAAGAGCTATATCGGTTTTAGAAACGTAATGACATTCCTTGGCCGAGCCAAAGGAGATGATATATAACCTTAATAATTTTAACTTAATCATTAATACCTAATAAATTCAATTATGTCTCAAGAAGTTAAAGGATTCAGACCCGGAAGTAAAAGTTGGAAGGACTTCATGGCTAAGCTTTATGGAATAGGAGCAGCCGTAGTAATCGTGGGAGCTCTTTTTAAAATTATGCACTGGCCATTTTCAGGTCCGTTATTAGTTGTAGGTCTGTCTACAGAAGCGGTTATATTTTTCTTCTCTGCGTTTGAACCAATGCATGAAGAGCCAAAATGGGAGTTAGTTTACCCAGAATTGGCTGTTCATTCCGATGAGCATGAAGATGACGATCAAGATCACGAGGCAATTGAAGAGTCTTCAGACAGCGATTCTAAGGAAGAGTTACCTCTCACTGAGCAATTGGATAATATGCTCGAAGAAGCAAAAATTGGTCCAGAGCTTATTGAAAGTCTAGGTGTAGGTCTTCGCTCTCTCTCTGATAATGCAGGTAAGTTGAGTAACATGTCTGATGCGTCTGTTGCTACGTCTGAATATGTTGATAGCGTTAGAAGTGCTGCTTCTAGTGTAACTGCTCTTTCTCAGACATACTCAAAAGCGTCTGAGAGTTTAGCTAGTATCAGCATGTCTTCTGGTGATGGCAATGATTATGCGGATAGTTTAAGGTCAGTTACTTCTAAGCTTCAAGAGCTAGGTGGTGTATATGATGCACAACTTCAAGGAAGTAAAGAACAAATGGAGTCGACTAATCAATTCTACAATGGTATTACAGAATTGATGTCTAACCTGCAGTCTTCTGTTGAGGATACAAAGCGATACAAAGAGAGTATATCTGAGCTTTCAAATAATTTAACTGCCCTGAATAGAGTGTATGGAAATATGCTTGCTGCCATGAATGTTGGAGGTTCAAACAACAACGGATAATCCGTTTATCAAATTTCTAGAACGAAAAAAGTATAAGCAACTATGAGTGGTGGAAAAGAAACCCCGAGGCAGAAGATGATTGGTATGATGTATTTAGTACTCACAGCTCTTCTGGCGATGAACGTATCAAAGGATATTCTTAATGCATTTGTAATCATTAATGAAGGTTTGCAGGTTACGAATGAAAACTTCATGGCGAAGAATGAGTTCACTTATGCGCAATTTGAAAAAGCTAAAGCGAATGACCCAGCGAAGGTTGCGGAGTTCTACAATAAGGCTTTTAGAGCAAAAGGATTATCCGATGAGATTTATCTCCATATCGAAGAATTAAAAAAGTATCTCATAGCTGTTACAGCAGGAAATTCATCTATTGAAGAGGTGGTGGATGATTCTCTTTTTAATTTAAGAAATGTTGATTCCAAGGATAACTATGATATACCAACTCTTTGGTTAGTGGGTTCAGACCCTCAAGCACCAAAGGAAGGCGAATGGTCAGCTTTAGAATTAAAAAGTAAAATTGAGAATTTCAAATCTGAATTGCTTTATCTTTTTGATGACGAAGAAGAGAAAAATGCTTTGGCATTGGGCTTGGCAACAGAGGGTGATTTTGGAAAAGAAGATGGAGTGCCTCAAACATGGGTTACTGCAAATTTCTACCACCTTCCTTTGGCTGCAGTTGTGACGAATCTGACAAAAATGCAGGCAGATATTAGAAATGCAGAGGCGGATATTATTAAAGCCTTGTATCGAAATATTAGTGCAGATGACTTCAAATTCGATACGCTTGCCGCAAAGGTTATCCCTCGATCTACATATGTAATTCAAGGGGATAGCTTCGTAGCTGACGTAATTGTTGCTGCTTTTAGCACGACACAGCCTCCGCGAATGAGGTTGGCTAGTGAGTTCAACGACACGAATGATTTGCCCATTTATGACAGTTTTGATAACTTGGATAGTTCTAACATAACTGTTGTAAATGGTGCTGCTAGGTACGCAGTGGCAGCCTCTGCAGAAGGGGTTAAAGAATGGGGAGGAGTTATACAGATCAAAGGCCCAGATGGGACTTATAGATCTTATAAGATCCCTAGGCAATCTTACACGGTTGCAAAACCAGCCTTGGTTGTTTCACCTACAGCGATGAATGTATTTTATCGAGGTCTTGAGAATCCTGTAGAAGTTTCAGTTCCAGGAGTTCCTACTGATAAGCTAGAGATTTCGATCTCAAATGCTGGTAAGAGTGGCTCCAATGGAAACTTTATGGTGAAACCAGGAAAAGGTCAGACTTGTGAAGTTTCAGTGAGTGCTGAAATCAATGGAAAGAAGCAGAATTTTGGTAAAAAGGAGTTCCGTGTGAAGAATGTCCCAGATCCAAAGCCATATTTTGGTGGGGCGACTATAGGTACTGATAATATAAAGTTTAAGGATTTCTTAGCGGCCCCAGGAGTTATAGCTAAAATGGAGAATTTTGAATTTGATTTAAGGTTTGAAATTGTTAGTTATGTTGTCTCCGCAACAATTAAAGGAAAAATTGTTGAAAGTGAATGTAAGGGTCCTTATTTGTCATCGGATGCGAAGAAAATTAGAGCTGCGATGAAGTCTGGACAAAAGATTTACCTTGAAAAAATTAAGGCACGTGGACCAGATGGTACTCAGCGAGATCTCGGTACGCTGTCCTTAAAAGTGATATAAGCTTAAAATTTGCGTTATGAAAAGATTGATTTTTTCTTTAGTTGCCTTTTCGGCCATACTTTTTTCATCAAATGTTATTTCAGCACAGGATGTTCTTGATGGCATCTACCGGCCTGAACATACGCTTGAAAGAAAAGTTATTTCATTCGCCCCACTGAGAGAAGCAGATATAATGTGGCTTCAACGTGTTTGGCGAAGGGTTGATTTGCGTGAAAAGATCAATCATCCGATGTATTTTCCAGAGAAGCCTGCTCAAGGTCGAAAATCACTTTTTGATGTGATTAAGGATGCTATTCTTAATGACGGCACCTTAACGGCCTACGATCCAGGAGCACTAGGAGATGACGATATGTTTACCAAGAGGATGACAACTGACGAAGTTCGAAATCTCTTATCAAGCAAAGACACTAGTTACACTGAAAATTTGATGACCGGAGAAATGGAGCCTATCATCGTGAATATTGATGTTAAAAGTACTGATGTAAAGTGGTATGAAATCAAAGAAGAGTGGTTCTTTGATCGTCAAAGATCGGTAATGGATGTGAGAATTATTGGTATTTGTCCAATGAAAGCCAAGCAGGATGAAGCTGGTGATTATCGTGGTTTACAGCCATTATTTTGGATTTATTATCCTGAGGCCAGATATGTTTTTGTTAAGTCTGAAGTATTCAATAGAGGGAATGACGTAGAAAGAAGAACCTATGAGGATATCTTCTGGAAAAGACAGTTTGGCAGCTTTATTATCAAGACGTCAAACGTTTATGATCGAGGTATTGGTCAGTTTAAGACGGGTTTAAATGCTCTTATAGAAGCAGAAGCTATTAAGTCTAAGATTACCAATATGGAACATGACCTGTGGAGTTATTAAGACTCAAAAATTGAAATTTGAAAAGGGGCTTTTGCCCCTTTTTTTATGCGTCAAATTTGACTTTATTATTTATTCCAATTGCTTTTTTGCAAATGCTTTGAACAATAGATTAGATGATCTGCGAATAATTTTTGAAGGTGCAATTGAAAGGGGAAGATGAACTCGACTAGGGAGGAATTAGCGGCTTTCGTATTGAGTATTTTAATAGGCGCGATATTCACCAGATTTGATATTTCTTACCCACTCTGAGTTGTTTAAATACCATTTGATAGTCTTAATAAGACCTTCTTCAAACCTTGTTTTTGGAGACCATCCTAATTCGTGTTTGATTTTAGAGCAATCTATAGCATAGCGAAAGTCATGGCCCGCTCTGTCTTTAACGTAAGAAATGAGTTCTTCATTCTCACCAGACTCTCTATTCAGAACGGAATCCATTTCGGAACAAAGCAACTTGATCAAGTTGATGTTGCTCCATTCATTTTCACCACCAATGTTGTATGTTTCTTGGATTTCACCATTGTGATAGATAAGTTCAATAGCCTCTGCGTGATCTTCTACGTAAAGCCAGTCCCTAACATTTTCGCCTTTTCCGTAGACAGGGAGATTCTTTTTATCAACGATGTTACTGATGAATAATGGGATTAACTTTTCAGGGAATTGGTTTGGACCATAGTTATTACTGCAGTTCGATATAACAATCGGAAGTCCATAAGTATGTCCAAATGCTCTAACAAGATGGTCGGAGCTTGCTTTAGATGCTGAATAAGGACTTTTGGGGTCATATGGAGTGCTTTCTAAGAAAAAACCTTCATCTCCCAGAGAACCATAAACTTCGTCAGTAGAGACATGGTAAAATCGTTTGTCAGTGAAATCATTTCTCCAAAAGGCAACTGCGCAGTTAAGAAGGTTTGCAGTACCAACTATATTCGTTTGAATGAAGGCAAGAGGGTCTGAGATTGAACGATCAACATGTGATTCTGCGGCTAAGTGAATAATGCCAGTGACATTATATTTCTCAAAAACGTTAGAAATACCTTCTTGATCGCAGATGTCAACTTTTTCAAATGCGTAGTTTGATTTCTGATCGATGTCAACTAAGTTTTCAAGATTACCTGCATAGGTCAAAATGTCAACGT
>ERZ807291.7217-NODE-7217-length-13003-cov-15.580785_pt1 | contig 13003 bp, 10 predicted proteins | sample MGYA00521257_ERZ807291 | MGnify/ENA primary metagenome ERZ807291 (study PRJEB31413, sample SAMN03169783) | marine metagenome | biome: Marine; feature: Water; material: Subsurface seawater | place: North Sea | collected 2011-04-28 | depth 1 m m ...
GAATCCAAAAATTAAGAGATACACTTCAGGATAAATCTGAAAAATTCAAATCGGTCGTAAAAATTGGACGTACCCACCTCATGGATGCGACGCCTTTGACCTTAGGACAAGAATTTTCAGGCTATGTTTCGCAATTAGACCATGGACTAAAAGCACTCAAAAACACACTAGAACACTTAAGCGAAATTGCTTTGGGGGGCACAGCCGTTGGCACAGGATTAAACACACCTGAAGGCTATTCGGAATTGGTTGCAAAATATATTGCAGATTTCACAGAACTGCCCTTTATCACAGCACCTAATAAATTTGAAGCGCTCGCTGCACACGATGCAATCGTAGAAAGTCATGGCGCATTAAAACAATTGGCCGTTTCCTTAAATAAAATCGCTAATGACATTCGTATGATGGCTTCAGGACCTCGCTCTGGAATTGGAGAAATTACCATTCCTGCAAACGAACCTGGAAGCTCAATCATGCCCGGTAAAGTAAACCCTACACAATGTGAAGCACTTACAATGGTCTGTGCACAAGTAATGGGCAACGATGTTGCGATATCTGTTGGAGGCACTCAAGGACATTACGAATTGAATGTTTTCAAACCCATGATGGCAGCTAACTTCTTACAATCTGCACAACTGTTGGGCGATGCAGCACTTAGTTTTGAAGCCCACTGCGCTTCAGGCATTGAACCCAACCACGATGTTATTGAAAAATTATTAAATAACTCATTGATGTTAATCACCGCTTTGAATACCAAAATCGGTTATTACAAAGCTGCTGAAATAGCAAATACAGCCCATAAAAATGGAACAACTCTTAAAGAAGAAGCCATCAATCTGGGGTATGTAACCGCAGAAAATTATGATGCTTGGGTCAAACCAGAAAATATGATTGGAAACTCAAAATAAATCTATGAACACCCTTTTTATTCACATTAAAGAATTACTTCAAACCCGCCCAAAATCGGAAGTAAAAGTGATGGGGGATTCAATGAAGGAGTTACCACATATCAAAAATGCATTTTTAAGAATTCAGGGGGATAACATTTTAGATTTTGGATCTATGGCAGATTTGGTCATCCAAGAAACGGATGAAGTTGTGGATGTTACTGGAAAAATAATTCTTCCTACTTGGTGCGACAGCCATTCACATGTGGTGTATGCAGGCGACCGTTCGCAAGAGTTTGTAGACCGGTTGAATGGATTGAGCTACGAAGATATAGCAGCAAAAGGTGGTGGTATTTTAAACTCCGCTCAGACCATACAAGCTACTAGTGAAGAAGCACTTTTTGAACAATCCATGGAGCGTGTAAATGCACTCATTCAACTTGGTACCGGTGCCTTGGAAATAAAATCTGGATACGGACTCAGTACCGAAGCGGAACTTAAAATGCTTCGTGTCATCAAAGCTATTAAAGACACCTCATCCTTAAAAATAAAAGCAACCTTTTTGGGAGCGCATGCGATTCCAAATAAATACAAAACAAACAAAAGCGCTTATATTGATTTGATTATCAAAACCATGCTTCCGGAAATACACCGTCAAAAAATAGCTGATTTTATCGATGTATTTTGTGAAAAAGGCTATTTCTCATTAGAAGATACCGAACAAATTTTAGAAGCTGCAACCCGCTATGGACTGATACCAAAAATTCATGTGAATCAATTTAATGCATTTGGAGGGGTCGGATTAGGAGTTAAGTACAATGCCTTATCTGTCGATCACTTGGAAATTTTGAATCAAGAAGATATTGATGTTTTAAAAAACTCAAAAACTATTCCCGTTGCCCTACCGGGATGTTCCTTTTTCTTAAGGATTCCTTACACACCTGCACGGAAATTGATCGATGCTGGTATGGCACTGGCACTGGCCTCGGACTATAACCCCGGCTCTGCTCCTAGTGGCAATATGAATTTTGTAGTAAGTCTAGCCTGTGTCAAAATGAACATGACTCCTGAAGAAGCCATCAATGCAGCAACTTTAAATGGTGCATATGCCATGGGTATTTCAGAACAATACGGGAGTATAGCAACAGGCAAAAAAGCAAATCTTATCATCACAAAAGACATGACATCTTACCGCCAAATCCCTTACCATTTTGGAAATAACCCCGTGCACAAAGTGATGATCAACGGTGCATTTGTAAAATAAAAAGCTCCTATTTTAAAGTGAAAGTAGACGTAGAAACCAACCTATTTTGATCAAACACATTTACAGTATAGACTCCTTTTTCATAATCAGCCTCATCAGCAGCAACAAAATCACAAACATCTAACAGTTCGTTGTCGTATGTAAAAGCACTCACGTAGCTGTATTTTAAAACATCTTCTTCATACTGAATTGGAGTATTAGATCCAATTACACTAAGGCTAGGATCAATGACTTGAACAAAATATTTTTTATCTCCTGGTTCTGCTAATAAATTTGAAGGCACGGAATAACATATTCTTAAATTATCAACTCTTGAAGCACGGGAAGTTGGTACTAACTTTCCTGATCTTCTTTGAATCACTCCAAAAGCATTCAAACGTTCAACTGTTAGTTTTTTAGCAACACCCACCGATTTGGATAAAAGAAGGTTTTGTGCTTCTAATTGAGTATTGGAAACTAATTGAGAAGACAATTGAACTTGCGTACTATCTAAGGCTGTTTCTAATAATGCATTTTGAAATTTCAAGGTTGCATTCTCATTTAGTAAAACTTCCATTTCAGATTCTAACTCAACATATTTTTTCTTGTACTTGAGTAAAGCAGCGATACTTGATTTTGAAGTTTTAAGTTCTGCTACAAGAGCTTCTAAACGTGCTTGTGCATCTATAAGTTTTGTATTCGCTACTTCATTATCAGCGTTTGCCTCTGCATAAAGAGAAGACATATTATCTAAATCTTTAAGGACTTCTATTTTTTCATTTTCAAGAATCAGTTGAGTTGCCTTATTGTTTGTGTGCAGTTGATAGCTATAAAATAAGGTGCCCAAAAGCACTAAAGCTAAAATTATAATTGTAATTTTTGAACCTTTGTTAGAAGACGTTGTATTCATAATAGAGTGTAATAAGGGTTAAAATAAATGGTATTTAGAAATATTAAAAAATAGTGTAATTTTAAACTTCAGCAAATGTATCATAAAAAATGAATAATCTTCAAATAATTTCTACTGAAACGTTAAACAAACTGACAACCAAACGAGCTGGTGAAACTAAGTTTTTTGAACAGGCCAAGTATTTATCAAATACGAGTGAATTATCTTCGGAACTTGCGCGTACTGAAGTGAAATTTGTGCTTTTTGGAATCAAAGAAGATATTGGTGTTTTGGCAAATAATGGACAACCTGGTGCAAAAGATACTTGGGAAGTCGCCTTAAAATCTCTTTTAAACCTTCAAAGTAATCAATTTACAAATCCTTCAAATGCACTTATATTAGGGCATTTAGACTTTGCGGAATTATATGATGCAGTATCCTCTATCAAATCAAATCATCTACAATACTCCTATCGACAGTATGTAGAAAAAATTGACCAATGTGTAACTCAACTGGTCAGTACAATCGTAAAAGCTGGCAAAATACCCATTCTAATTGGGGGTGGTCACAACAATGCTTACGGCGCTATAAAAGGAAGTTCTCTCGCTTTAAATACCAAAATTAATGTTATAAATTTTGATGCCCACACCGATTTACGAGCACTTGAAGGTCGGCATAGTGGCAATGGTTTTAGCTACGCTATTGAAGAAGGATATGTAGACCGCTATTATATTTTTGGAATGCATGAAAACTATACTTCTAAAGAAATTTTAAATTATATAGAGGCATCAAAATCAACTATAAAATTCAATACTTTTGAAGACCTTATCGTCCGAAAAACAAGTTCTTTTAAGACAGCATCTAAAAAAGCAATGGGTTTTATATCAAACTCAAAGTTTGGGATTGAGATTGATTGTGATGCCATTCAAAACATCCCTAGTAGTGCGCAGACTCCGAGTGGGTTTTCAGTAAATCAAACACGTCGTTTTGTACATTATTTTGGAAATCATCCGAATGCTACTTACTTACATATTTGCGAAGCAACTATAGGAAATGAAAGTTCAAACGCACAAACTGGAAAATTGCTCTCCTATTTGATTACAGATTTTATGAGTGCTCGAAAAAAGTATTAAATTAATCGCCTTTTTTAAACCCATAAAACAACTGACCAAAAAAACCGGATGGCATATGTTGGTCATCGCTGTAGCCTAACACAAGATTTTTATCAGGTGTTGGTACATAATTGGTTTTAAACATATAATCCCATAAACTTAGGCTAATCGCAAAATTAACGCCCGTTTTAAACCCTTTGGGTATGGCTTGTGCATGGTGATATAAATGCATTATAGGATTATTAAACACATATTTTAAAGGACCATAATCTAACTTCACATTAGCATGGTTCAGGTGCCCAATTGAAATAGCTATAAAGTGAACGATAAAGGCTTGTTCCGGTTCAAAGCCTCCCAACAACATCAGCGCAATGACTTTAAAAGGTTTGTAAAGAATGTTTTCCATCCAATGGTAACGCAAATGCGCTGCAAAACCCATTTCTTTTACAGAGTGGTGTACTTTATGAAACTTCCATAAAAACGAAAAACGATGTAATAATATATGTGTCAACCATTGTACAAAATCCAAAACTACAAAGAAGATTAATAATTGAAGTAACGGAGAAAAATTTGACAAATCAATAACAGCTATAGAATTTGGAGTGATTTGTAATTCATCAACAGTGATTTTTGTAATGATTTTATACACGCCACTAATAAAGATACTAAAGATAAAAAAGTTGAAAAACATATAAAACCCATCTAGAAAAAAATCTTTTCTAAAAACAGATTGTTGTTTGCGCCATGGAAATAATACTTCAATTCCCCACACAATTAATGAGATCGCTATCAATCCCCAGAAATAATTGCGCGTCCAAGGCACCTCAAAACAAATGGATTTCCATGTCCACTGTACAGTACCTAAAAAGGCGTTAAAAAATAATTCTAAATACTCCATTTAATACGCTAGTAACGCTAGTAGTTCTTGTTCAAAAGTTCGCTTTGCAAGATACTGTTGTTCTAGCGCACTTGCAAATGGAATGGGTGTTTCTATACTTGCCACACGTTTGACAGGGGCATCTAAAAATTCAAACGCTTGCTCCATCAATTGAGATGAAATATCCGAAGCAATACTTCCAAATAACGAATCTTCTTGTAAAATAATAGCTTTATTGGTTTTTTTGACGGATGCTAATATCGCCTTAAAATCTAAAGGTTGTAAACTTCTTAAATCTATTAAATCTGCAGAAATATCAGGGTTTTGATCTAAGGTCTCAAGCGCCCAATGTACTGCTGCACCATAAGTAATAATGGTGACATCCGATCCTTCTTTAAGTAAGGAGGCAACTCCAAACGGTAAGGTGAAATAATCTGTAGGAACTTCTTGTCTTATGCTTCGATACAAGGCTTTATGTTCAAAAAACAAGACCGGATTTGGATCGTTTATGGCGGTAGCCAACAAGCCTTTTGCGTCGTAAGGAAAGGCTGGGTACACCACTTTTAAACCTGGTGTTTTGGTAAACCAAGCTTCGTTTGTTTGGGAATGAAAAGGCCCTGCTGCTACGCCAGCTCCACATGGCATACGGACAACAATGTCCGCTGCTTGCCCCCATCGGTAATGGGATTTAGCTAAATAATTAACCACAGGGTTAAATCCTGAGCTTACAAAATCTGCAAACTGCATTTCAACCACTGATTTGATCCCTGCAATAGACAAGCCCATCGCTGTTTCTACAATAGCAGATTCACAAATGGGTGTATTTCGAACGCGTGCTTTTCCAAACTGTTCGACAAAATTTTCTGTAATTTTAAAAACCCCTCCATATTCTGCAATATCTTGCCCCATAATGACCAAGTCTGAATGCACTTCCATAGACTGTCGGAGTCCCTCAGAAATGGCATCAATGAGTCGTTTTGTTTCTTGGATGGATGTGGGTTCGGTCGCTATATACTCAAAAGGTTTATAAACGTCACAAAGTTCAGTTTCTAAGTCTGGAATAATTGCAGGCTCATCAAAAGCTAGTTGCAATCCGTCATGAATATCTTTTTTAAAAGTCTCTTTAAAATTATCTATTTCAGTTGGTGTAATTAGTTTTTCTTGAAGCAGGTAGGCTTCAAAATTTGATATGGGATCTTTTTGAGCCCAAGCATCTAACAACTCTTGTGCAACGTATTTTGTACCACTCGCTTCTTCGTGACCCCGCATTCTGAATGTTTTAAATTCAATTAAAACAGGTCGAGGATTCTTACGCACACTTTTGGCAATGGCATCTACTTTAGAAAACACTTCCATCACATTATTGCCTTCAATCACATGAGATTCCATCCCATAACCCACACCTCGATCGGCAATGGATTCACAATTATACTGTTCATTTGATGGCGTTGAAAGTCCATAGCCATTATTTTCGATACAAAATAAAACAGGTAAATTCCAAACAGAAGCTACATTCAGCGCTTCATGAAAATCCCCTTCACTAGTTCCACCATCCCCAGAAAAAACAGCGGTTAGTTTGGCTTCTTTTTTTAATATATGAGAGAGTGCAATCCCATCGGCCACACCAAGTTGGGGGCCTAAATGCGAAATCATTCCTATAATTTTATAATCCTGAGTTCCAAAATGAAACGAACGGTCCCGTCCTTTTGTAAACCCACCGGCTTTTCCTTGCCATTGAGAAAATAAACGGTGTAAGGGAATTTCCCGCGTTGTAAACACCCCTAAATTACGGTGCATAGGAAGAATGTATTCGTCGGCATTTAAGGCCATTGTAACCCCCACAGAAATTGCTTCCTGCCCTATACCTGAGAACCATTTTGAGATTTTTCCTTGTCTAAGAAGGATCAACATTTTCTCCTCAATAAGTCTGGATTTCAACATATTGAAATACAAAGACAGCTGAGTTTTTAAACTGATCTCTTTAAAATCGTAGTTAAATAATGGTTTCAAATCTAGTTTGTTTGTCTTTCAAAAATAGGAAAATATTAATTAGAAACGTTTAACTTTAAAAATTGCTTTTGTAAAACTTTTGAATTGTTATCTTTGTTATAAACATGATTAAACTAAAGCCATGAATAAAATCCCAAGTGTCAATCTTTTAGACTTTATATCAAATGACCCAAAGGTCAAACAAAAATTTGTTAATCAAATTGGTGAAGCCTATGAAACTATTGGTTTTGTAGCTCTTAAAGGTCATTTTTTGGATGATACTTTAGTGGATACATTGTATTCTGAAATAAAGAAATTTTTTGATTTACCAACAGCTCAAAAACAAAGCTATGAAGTTCCAGGCATTGGAGGACAACGTGGGTATGTATCCTTTGGCAAAGAAAGTGCAAAAGGAAGAAAAGAAGGCGATTTAAAAGAATTCTGGCATTTCGGACAGTATGTACAAGACAATCCAGAATTCGAAGCAGAATATCATGAAAACGTAGTAGTCCGTGAATTGGCTGAGTTTAATAAAGTCGGAAAAGAAACTTATAAAATGTTGGAAAAAACAGCTACTTATGTTTTGAGAGCTTTGTCCCTTCATTTAGGATTGGATGAATTTTATTTTGATAATTATGTTCATAATGGAAATAGTATTTTACGACCTATTCACTACCCACCCATTCATGAAGAACCAAAAAATGCCGAACGTGCTGCAGCGCATGGCGACATCAACTTGATTACGTTACTAATGGGGGCTCAAGGAAAGGGATTACAAGTTCAAAACCTTGATGGCGATTGGATTGATGCCATCGCCAATCCAGATGAATTAATGATAAATGTGGGCGATATGTTATCGCGTCATACCAATAATAAATTAAAATCAACCATACACCGTGTGGTCAATCCACCACGTGAAATGTGGGGAACCTCTCGCTATTCGATTCCTTTTTTCTTACACCCAATAAGTGCTATGAAATTAGATGTCTTAGAGAATTGTATTGATGCTGAACATCCAAAACAATTTGAAGACATCACTGCTGGTGAATATCTAGAACAACGTATAAGAGAACTGGGATTAGCTAAAAAATAATGGACTTAAAAGATCAACTTAAAAACCTATTTCCAGAGCATACCGAAAGTCCTGAAGATCCCTCCGAAGTTTCCGAAACATCTCTATGGATGCAAGACGCTCCTATTATCTGTAAATACGAAAAACGAAAAGGAAAACCCATCACAATTATTGAAGGCTACACGGGAGCTGACAAAGATTTTAAAATTCTTGCCAAAGATCTCAAAAAGAAATTTAGCGTAGGTGGTAGTTTTAAAAACGACACCATCATCATTCAAGGGGATTACAGAGATAAAATTATGGGATTTTTAAAAGAATTAGGATTCCAAGTCAAACGTGTTGGAGGTTAACTATAAAATAATTAAATGTCTATAAAAAACTCTGAACTCATACTCAACCCTGATGGTAGTATTTACCATCTTCATTTGAAACCTTCGGACATTGCAAATACCATTATTTTTGTAGGCGATCAAGAACGTGTTGGGCAAGTTTCCAAACATTTTGATTCGATTGATTTTGAGGTTCAAAGTCGTGAATTCAAAACCCAAACAGGAACCTATAAAGGAAAACGATTGTCTGTAATTTCTACAGGGATTGGTCCAGACAATATTGATATTGTTTTGAACGAACTAGATGCTTTGGTTAACATTGACTTTGAAACTCGTGAAATCAAAGCGAAGAAAACAAGTTTATCAATTGTGCGCATCGGAACTTCGGGGGCGTTACAACCTGATATTGATATTGACAGCTTTGTATTGAGTGCATATGGAATGGATATTAATGGAATGTTACAGTCTTATAAAATTGATGCCATTAAACATACCGATATCGAAGCTGCTTTTGTAGCACATACACAATGGAGTTCTCAAAAACCCTATCCAGTCATCATTAAAAATTCAAAAGTATTAGAAGAAAAATTAAAAAGCGAACAAACCATTAATGGGCTGACAGCGACTTGTGGTGGGTTCTACGGGCCTCAGGGGCGTGTATTGCGCTTAGAATTACAAGATGACAGTCTGAATCATAAGATGGATAGTTTTGAGTACAACGGCTTAAGAGTCACCAATTTTGAAATGGAAACTTCTGCCATTTATGGCCTGTCAAAATTATTAGGACATGAAGCCTGTTCAATGAACGCTATTTTAGCCAATAGAGCTTTAGGAACGTTTAGCAAGAATCCGCAAGCCACCATCGAAAAATTGATAATCTATACGCTCAATAAACTCATTTCTTAAATGAAAAACGTACGCATTGGCGGAGTTCCCGAACACTTCAATTACGCTTGGTATTTAGCATTAAAAAAAGGGCATTTTAAACCCCACAATATCAATGTTCGTTGGAAGGATTATTTTGGTGGCACAGGTCAAATGACCAAAGCACTTCGAGAAAACGAAATTGACATCGCTGTCATCCTAACAGAGGGCATCATAAAAGATATTACAGAAGGAAGTCCCTGTAAAATTGTACAAGTTTTTGTAGAATCCCCTTTAATTTGGGGCATTCATGTGGCAGAAAAATCTGATTACAAAGAACTGAGTGATCTCAAAGGTCAGCGTGCTGCTATCAGTCGGTTTGGGTCTGGATCTCATTTGATGGCGTATGTGAATGCGTTAGAACAAGGTTGGGATACAGTAAAAGATTTAAAGTTTGAAGTTGTGAAAGATTTGGACGGAGCTGTAGAAGCCCTTACAAATGAGAACGCTGATTATTTTATGTGGGAGAAATTTACAACCAAGCCTCTGGTGGATCAACAAACATTTAGACGTTTGGGTGATTGCCCTACGCCTTGGCCTTGCTTTGTGATTGCGGTACGTGATGAATTTATCGCCAACGAAAAAGAAACGCTTCAAGCCGTTTTGGAAGTCATCAATTCCATTACAGCCGATTTTAAAGATATCCCTGAAATTGATGGGATTATTTCCAAACGTTACGAACAAAAAAATGAAGATGTAAAAAATTGGCTAGCCCTTACTGAATGGTCGCAAAAAAATATAGATCCTTCAACAGTAGAAGCGGTACAAAATCAATTGATAAAATTAGACATCATTTCCAAAAAACTACCCTACAACCAATTGACTGCTAATTTAGAAGATTAACCCCACTGTACAGGCGATTTACCTAAGGATTCCAGTACTTCATTTGTTTTGCTAAAATGCTTATTTCCAAACCAATAGCCGCGATTGGCACTCAAAGGCGATGGATGTCCGGTTTGTAAAACTGTATGTTTTTCTGTATCAATGAATCTGAGTTTGTTTTTGGCATAACTCCCCCATAACAAAAACACTAAATCCGATCTTTCACTAGAAAGAGTTTTAATCACAGTATTTGTGAATTTCTCCCAGCCCTGTTTTTGATGGCTCCCAGCTTCCTTTGCACGTACACTCAAAGTGGCATTTAATAGCAACACTCCTTGGTTTGCCCAAGAACTTAAATCGCCACTGGATGGATATTGAAGATTCAAATCGGATTCTATTTCCTTAAAAATATTTTTTAAGGACGGTGGATGTGGCATGCCTTCGTTGACAGAAAAACACAATCCATTGGCTTGCCCTTCACCATGGTAAGGATCTTGACCAATAATCACAACCTTGACTGCTTCAAACTCACAACTGTCAAACGCATTAAAAATTTGATTAAAGGGTGGATAACACGGATGTAATCCATATTCGGCACGCACAAAAACATCCAATTTCTCGAAATAGAGTTTATTAAATTCAGCTTCTAGATGAGAACGCCAGGTTCCGTTGAGTTGTAACATATCAAGTGGTTTAATATTTAGGGCTTAAGGAACAAATTTAAGCTATATATTTTAAACATTAATTCCTACATTTGTGACGACTTATGCACGAACGCTATGATTAAAATTTCCAAGAAGACATTACAGGATTTAGAATTTGAATCCGTAATTCAACAAGTAGCGACTCACAATGTCACAAGTTTGGGTAAGAAAGAAGTTCTTGCAACCTTGCCATTTTCAAAAAGAGAGGATGTGATTGAGGCACTTCGACTCACAAACGAATTTGTATCTTCTTTTGACAATGAAAATCGGATTCCTAACCATGGGTTTGATGCGATTACCGAAGAATTAAAATTAATCCGAATTGAAAATAATTATCTAGAAATTGATGGGTTTCGAAAAATAGCGAGCATCTGTGTAACCACAAATATACTATTGAAATTCTTCAAAAAATTTCATGAGTACTACCCCCTATTACACAAAGCTTCTTTACAACTCGAAGCCAATAAAGACATACCTGAAGCCATTCATAGTGTGGTAGATAAGTTTGGAGAGATTCGCAACGATGCTTCTGATACGTTGTACGGTTTGCGCAAATCGATTCAATCTGTTCGCACAAAAATAAACACGAGTTTCAACTCCGCTTTAAGCATGTATAACAGTGCTGAATATTTGGATGATATTCGTGAAACGGTGATGGAAAACCGCCGAGTATTGGCTGTAAAAGCAATGCATCGCCGTAAGGTCAAAGGCAGTATTTTGGGTGCTAGTAAAACGGGAAGCATTGTCTATATAGAACCAGACACCACCCAACAACACCAACGCGATCTTAATAATTTAGAGTTTGAAGAAACCGAAGAAATCAAGCGGATTTTACTAGAACTTACCAGTTTTATCAGTGGCTACAGTCCGTTGTTAGAATCCTATCAGCAGTTTCTGACCAAAATAGATGTCATCTATGCCAAAGCAAAGTATGCCAAAATCATTGATGCTGTCCTTCCAGAAGTGACCAAACATCAAGAAATAGACTTGGTAGACGCTTACCATCCTTTACTATTGGTAGCGAATAAAAGCGAAGGCATTACGACCTTTCCACAAACGATTACCATGACGACGGACAGTCGGATTATCGTGATTTCAGGACCAAATGCTGGTGGAAAAAGCATCACGCTAAAAACAGTAGGCTTGCTGCAATTAATGGTACAATCGGGGATGTTGATTCCTGTGCATGAACGCTCAAAACTCTGTTTGTTTGATTCGATTTTGAGTGATATTGGTGACAATCAATCCATTGAAAACCATCTAAGTACGTATAGCTACCGCTTGAAACAAATGAATTATTTTTTAAAGAAGTGTAATAAGCACACGCTCTTTTTAATTGATGAATTTGGAACGGGAAGTGACCCTGAATTGGGTGGCGCCTTGGCAGAAACGTTTTTGGAAGTCTTTTATGAGCGTGAAGCCTTCGGAATTATCACCACGCATTATAGTAATTTAAAGCTTTTAGCCAACGAGTTGCCGCACATTCAAAATGCAAATATGCTGTTTGATGAAAAGACGTTATTGCCATTGTATAAGTTGGTCATTGGACAAGCCGGTAGTTCCTTTACGTTTGAGGTAGCTCAGAAAAATGGCATTCCTTTTAGTTTGATCAATCGGTCTAAAAAGAAGATTGAACGTGGTAAAATTCGGTTTGATAAAACGATTGCGAAACTTCAAAAAGAGCGCTCTAAATTGGAGAAAACAGAGCGGGCACTCAAACAAAATGAGATTAAAAAGAGCTTAGAAGCTGACAAATTGGAAACAACCAATGCGAAGGCTAAGAAAAAACTGCAAAGCTATCAAGAGCTTTTTGACAGCAACCAGCGTTTGGTCTATCTTGGGCAAAAAATAAGTGATTTAGGGGAGCGTTATTTTGAAAATAATCGGAAACGCGAATTGATGAGTGAGTTGTTTAAGTTGGTTCAAATCGAAAATTCCAAACGTCAAAAAATCACTCTGAAACAAAAAAAGGCGCAAAAAGTTAAAGAAACAGAGCTTAAAAAAGAGGTGGACCAAAAAGTAGCGGTGATTCGCAAAGAAAAGAAGAAACAAAAAGAAAAAGCAGCCTTGATTCCACCCAAACCAAAACGTGTTCTTGTGGTTGGAGATTCGGTGCGTTTGGAAGATGGCCGCGCTGTGGGGACTTTGGATAAAC
>ERZ807291.7220-NODE-7220-length-12995-cov-9.860278_pt1 | contig 12995 bp, 8 predicted proteins | sample MGYA00521257_ERZ807291 | MGnify/ENA primary metagenome ERZ807291 (study PRJEB31413, sample SAMN03169783) | marine metagenome | biome: Marine; feature: Water; material: Subsurface seawater | place: North Sea | collected 2011-04-28 | depth 1 m m ...
CAACAACAACGAAAACAAGAAGATATTGCGGTCAAAATAAATGTAACATTGGAACAGATATATAATGAAGAAACAATTGATATTAATTATCCTCAAAAAAATTATTGTCAAGATTGTGATGGCACAGGTAGTACAGATAAACAAAAAAGTAAATGTTCAGATTGTAATGGTAATGGACAAACAGTCAAAGTAATGCAAATGGGTCCAATGATTCAACAAGTAGTTCAAGAATGTCATAAATGTAATGGAACGGGAGAATCAATTAGTCCTGATAAAAAATGTAAACCATGCAATGGTAAATCATTTACATTAAAATCAAAATCAATTAAATTACCATTAAGAAATGGATTAGACACTGATAACAAAATACAACTTGAAAAGAAAGGTCATATTTTTAAAGATTCAAAGACTGATTTAATAGTAGTAATTAATCTTACACCTCACAAACTATTTCAAAGAGAAGGTTCTACGCTTATAACTGAAGTAAATCTTGAACTATATCAATCATTATTAGGATTTGACAAGTTGGTTAAACATTTAGATAATTCCATGTTACATGTTTCTAGTTCTTCTAAAATAGAAGATGGTGAAATAAAAGTAATAAAAGGGAAGGGAATGTATGATTTAAGAAATAAATCTACAGGCGATCTATACATAAAGTTTAATGTAAATTATCCAAAGTTAGATAAATATAGTAGCGATGATTTAGAAACACTAAAGAAATTATTATCCAAAGATCTTGATTTTGAATTAATGATGGAAGAAGAAATTAGAACTGGAAAAATTAAATCAGAAAAAACAATCCTTGAAAATCGTAAAACAAGTAGTCGTTCCAATCAACGTTCTACACAAGACGAAGGACAACCTCAATGTGCTCAATCATAAAGAATTAATGATATAATAATTTTATTTTATACCTATATATTTTATATAAAATAAAAATCTATAATATAGTAAATGAAACTATATATTTTAAGACACGAAGATAGAACAATGGATTTAACTTTTTTTTCACCATTAACAAAAAATGGTTTAGAAAAATCAGTGGAACTTATAAAATATTTGGACAAAGAGCAAATTAATACTATTTATTCTTCGCCATATATTAGAACATTACAAACAATATATCCATATGCAAAAAAACATAATTTAAAAATTAAACTTGATTATTCCATTGTTGAGTTATACCAAGAAGGAAATATTCCTTCAAAATCATATCAAATAACATTACCTGAATATCTAGCAGAATCATTTAATTACGATAATGAATATACATCATTAATTATTCCTACTAATATTAAATTTCCTGAACTATTAAACAGTTTTTGTGAAAGAATCAAGTTATTTATTAAGAATATAATAATTACAAATCATAAAACTGATAATAATATTGTTTTAGTTACTCATCAAGGTGTTATTGATGTTATTATTTCAATACTATCAAAAAGTAATAAAAATATTGGAAGTACATTGGAAGATATAAAATATCCTAAAGGTGCATTAACAAAAATATTTGAAGATAATAAATGGAATTTTACAAAAATAAATTGGTAAAGACAATAAATGGAATTTTACAAAAATAAATTGGTAAAGACAATAAATGGAACTTTACAAAAATTAATTGATGGTTATATTAATATATATATATTAATATATATATAATTGTAACTATTTTATTACAATGATGAAACATGTCTAGGTTGTCCAGAAAGTCTATCTAAATAATCCATTATAATTTCCCATTGTGAATTACTCACTTCTATCACTTGATTTACTCCTTGTTGGGAAATGCCGAACGCGCCCAAAAAATCGCCAATATAAAGCTCATCAGGACTTTTCTGTTCACCGCGGTAGGATTGTTTGTTAATCAATAATTCTAGTTCAATAGCATGATGTCTATTTAACGTTATAAATTTTCGGCCATGTGTAATTTTAATGATAGCAGGTCGGCCATACACTCTTGTTTTCTGACTAGAGTCAGTATACACTTCTGCTATGTCAGACACATTGTTCGTATTGTCATAGCCAAAAACAGTCGCAGAAGCAGCCGCAAGAGGACCTTGTAAACTAGGGGGGTCCTCTATCCAGACCAGAATGAACAGGCATACCCATCTTAGGAGGAGATGCCATCATCCACTCTTGATTTTCTATATCATATTTTTCTCGTAGTTCAGTTAACCATCCTATTAATAGGGCATTATTATTATTATTAGTTACAATGGTATTCTTATTATTTTCAAATAGATTATTAAATGACATAAAAGCTTTTATTAAATTTTTTAATTGTTCGTTACTTAATTGTCTCATTTTACCATCTGATTCAAATACTTGCAACAAATATTCGTGATATGTTTTATTTTCATATTTTAAATTTAGAAAAATATTTTTTTCCGCATCGGATCCGTCCTTAAAAATATTAAACTCGTCATTAACAACAAGACTTTCTCTAGGTTTGGTAGGGAATGCTAACTGATTCCATAATATATTTTCTAATGCGTTTGTATCTGACAAGCCCATCATATAATCAAGATGATCTTTATCGTCTTCCGTCCAGACGACACTAGGAACAGTCGCAAGAGGACCTTGTAAACTAGGGGGTCCTCTATCCAGACCAGAATGAACAGGCATACCCATCTTAGGAGGAGATGCCATCATCCACTCTTGATTTTCTATATCATATTTTTCTCGTAGTTCAGTTAACCATCCTATTAATAGGGCATTATTATTATTATTAGTTACAATGGTATTCTTATTATTTTCAAATAGATTATTAAATGACATAAAAGCTTTTATTAAATTTTTTAATTGTTCGTTACTTAATTGTCTCATTTTACCATCTGATTCAAATACTTGCAACAAATATTCGTGATATGTTTTATTTTCATATTTTAAATTTAGAAAAATATTTTTTTCCGCATCGGATCCGTCCTTAAAAATATTAAACTCGTCATTAACAACAAGACTTTCTCTAGGTTTGGTAGGGAATGCTAACTGATTCCATAATATATTTTCTAATGCGTTTGTATCTGACAAGCCCATCATATAATCAAGATGATCTTTATCGTCTTCCGTCCAGACGACACCAGAGCTACCGCCAGCACCGGCACCTGCACATTGAGTATATTTTATACTATACGTTCTCATTATATATATATATAAAATAAAAATATTACTTAATATCATTAGATAATAACAGAACTTTTAAACTATTTATTTTTATAAAAAGTTTAAAAATACAAACTAATTTATTATAATTTTTTTATTATATTTATTAACTAAATAAATATAATATGTCTGAAATAAAAACATTCTTTAATAAAATTGAACTATTAAATCAAGAAATATTACAAAATAAATTTATGCAAAAACTTGCAATTATAATTAATAATCAAGTTGATATAATGTTCCCTAAATTAAATTCTAATGATATTAATATTATTAAAAATTTGTCTATCTATCTTCATAATAGTATACTTAAAAAAATAATTGTTAAGGAAGATATTGCAAATATTGAACAATTTACTCAGAATAATCATTTAGATGTAAAATCAATTATTCTACTGCTAATACCATTTGTAAGCGATGTTAATAATAATATAAGATTGAATAGTTTAGTAGATTTAAATCAGATACTTTATAAAAGAAAAAATGCAATTAATATTGATGAAGATGTATTAGATAAAGAAATGATTGATGCAAGAGAAGACGAATTTTATTTTAGTAATTTTGCAATGGGATTATTTAATACAAGTGAAAATATATTAAAACTAATTAATAAAAATGGTGATAAATTGATTCATGATATGATCTATAATAATTTTATTTCATTGTTAGAATCAATTAAAATGTGTACTAACAAATATTATGTGAATTGGATAAATGTTGTTCCTATAGTCGAAAATAATCTAAAAAATGAAGATGTTTACATAAAAACAGTTGAAGGTATTCAAAAATTTAATTCATTATCGAACGATAATAGTTTTCGAAATTTTGAGAATGATTATAATGGGTTATGGTTAGGTGATTTTTTTAATGTTATTAGAAAAGGTTATTATCAAAGTATTAAAAGCGTAAAATGGTTAATTTTCAATAGATTTAATAAAAGTCAAAATAAAAATCAATATTATTTACAAGTATTAGATGAAAAATTAAAACTTGATACGCATATTAACTCTACAACTAAAACTTTCGTGGATTTAACAGAAAAACAACAATTTGATTTTAGAAATAATTTGAATAAACTTGTTGCTAATTTAAATAATAGTGACGATAATATAATTTACGTAGATACATTAAAACAATTATTAATTTATATGGTTAATGGATACACCTATCGTCAAAAAATAAGCAATAACTTTACTCAAAAATTTGAATTTGAAACAACAGATGAATTAATAGATGAAGCAAAAGACGACGATTTAAGTAAAAAAAATAGAAAAAAATTTAATGATATTACATTAGACAATATAATTGAAGCAATTAAAAGTATTGGCGAAATACATATTTGGGATTATTTAAAAGAATCAATTGATTACTTTCAATCTACTGTTTATTCAACATATTTAATAATAGATAATAAATTAGATAAGAACAATACGATTATAATTGATCATAGTTTTTATACAATACAAGTAGATGAAGATGATACAGGAATAAATCTTAAAAATTTATATAATATTTCAAAGTTACTATCCCATGATAAAGACCTAAATAGATGGGTTTTACATTATGAAAATTATATTGGATTATCGTTTGAAAATAAAGTACAATTCATACATGAGTTTTTAGATGATCGCATGGATTGGTTAAATATACGTAAAAATTTAGAAATTGAAACTGAATTTAACGCTAATAAGTCAGAAAGAGAAAGATTTAATGAAATAAAAACAGGATGGCAAAAATATAGAATAAATTTTATTTTTACTTATTTAATTAGAAGAGGTATATTGTCTAAATTTGTTACTGATTTTGATATAACTAACAAAGCTAATGTTGGAACAAGTAGAAAAGAATTAATGAAAAGTAAATTTAATAAAAATAAAGACTGGGGAGATGCTTATTACTATCTAAATAATCAAAAATATTCAAAATTAAATAACATAAGACATGATGATAATATGGGTATGTCAAATAAAAAATATAAAGAAGAAACATATTTTGAGATACTATCAAAACATCATAATTGGTATTCATTTTATGCAATGGATTGGGTTATACAAATTAAATTTTTCCATACATATATTAATCACCAAGTTATGTATGTAACAGGTTCAACTGGAACTGGTAAATCAACACAAGTTCCAAAGTTATTATTGTATTCTTTAAAAATGATAGATTATAAAGATAATGGGTCAATTATATGTACACAACCGCGTATTCCACCAACAATTAATAATGCAGAAAGAATATCGTTAGAATTAGGTGTTCCTATAAAAGTTCCGTCTGGTACAATATCAGATAAAATAAATACTGACAATTTTTATTGTCAATACAAATATAAAGGTAATCAACATACAACCTCTTCTAAAAAAGATCTATCTTTAAAAATAGTAACAGACGGCACACTATTCGAAGAGATTAAAACTAATCAACTAATGAAGGTTCAAGTACCTGGTAAAAGTAATAATAAACACGACATTACTTACTCGGAAAAAAATAAATATGATATTTTAATAATTGATGAAGCACATGAACATAATTCAAATATGGACTTAATTTTAACATTAGCTAGAAATACTTGTTATTTTAATAATTCAATTAGATTAATTATTATTTCAGCAACAATGGATGATGATGAACCTATATATAGGTCATATTTTCAAATGATAAATGATAATATTATTTATCCGATAAAACAACCAATTAGATATCATCCTTTTATTGAAAATAATGATTTTTTTTTACCAAATGCAATATTTATGGAACGCAGATTTCATATGTCAAAGCCGGGTGAAACAACTCAACATGTGATAACTGAAATATATAAAGATTTAGAAGAGAAATCAACGGAACTAGAAAATTCAAAAATAGCACAATTAGAAAGTTATAAAGTTATTAATGATATATGTAATTCAAGTACATCGGGTGAAATATTATTATTTTCTACTGGTCAAGGTGAGATTATAGAAGCAGTTGAATATTTAAATAAAACATTACCAACAGGGGTTGTAGCATTACCCTATTTTAGTACAATGAATAAAAAGTACAAAGACATTGTTGAGAAAATAGAAAAAAATATTAATAAAATTAAAAATAAAAGAAATAATATTCACGAAGAATGGGGATCAACATTTATTCAAGATAATAGTGTCCCAAATGGTATTTATAATAGAGCAGTAATAGTAGCTACAAATGTAGCAGAAGCATCAATTACTATTGCAAGTCTTCGCTATGTTATAGATAATGGATTTGCAAAAGAAGCATTCTATGACGAGAGTATTGGCAATTCTTCTTTACAAGTTGAAAAAATATCAGAAGCAAGTAGAGTTCAACGCAAGGGGCGTGTTGGACGTACATCATCGGGTACAGTATACTATATGTATAAAAAAGATGCTAGAAAAAAAATAATGCCTAAATATAAAATAAATCAGATGAATCATGAATTAATTTTTGATCAATTAGCAAGTAAAATTGATGCAGATAATGCATCAGATATTCAGAATAAATTAATTTATCCAGTATGGTATGATCCTCATTTAGTAGATCGTTTTGTTAATACTTATAAACAAACATTTTTATCTAAAAGCAGTGGTTATATAGTTGATGTAAATATTAAAAAAACAAATGTATATAAATTAGGTATATATAATATAATAAACAAACAATTTACTTCAGATAATTTCGGAGAAATTAAAAAAAGTGACAACTTAGAGTTCGCGATTAATAATAATTATAATATACCTGATATGTATATACCTGATCCATATTTACAAGAAACAAAAAGAACAAGACCTCAATATTTAGATAATACATTTGAAGATGGTATTAATATATCAAATTTGTTTGATTTATATGGCGAGTTTTATTTGATTCATCCAAAAGAAGATAAAATAGTAAGAAATTGTGCAAATCAAATAATTAAAATAAAAGAACATATTAATTCAGTAGAGAAGAAAGTAAATAAATTAGAAATGATAATATTTAATCAGACACTTTTTAATTTACAGACTAAACTACAAATAGTTGATATAAATGCATATGAATTTGTCCAAATAAATAATGATATAATTAAAATGAACAATATTGATATGAAGAGAACATTACTAGGTGAAAAAATTTCTGAATTAGTTTCTAAAACGTCACTGTCTTATAATCTATCAATGACACTATTTTATGCATATGGACATTCAAAGGATATTAATAAAACTATTTTCAATGATACTTTAATGATAATTGCGTTACTACAAGCATGCAATTATTCAGTAAAAAAATTAGCTCGAATAATAACAACAAATATGGGTATACCAGTACCAGATTTTTTAAATTTAAGAGAAATATTTTCTACAGATAGATCGGATATAGAGAGTTTATATAAAATAATACAAGTACTTAAAAGTAGATTTAATGAATTAAAAATATTTAATTTAGACAAAAAATATTACAAAACATATAAGGAAGAATTTGTAAATACAGTTTTAAAATATGAAAAAATATTAGATAATAATAAAAAAACAGATAGTCTTATTTATAAAAAAGAGTTTGATCCGCCAAAAGAATATGATAATGGATTATGGAATAAATTAACTGAATTAAAAAATAACAATCAGTTAAAAGATGATACAGGATTTCAAAACTGGTTAGAATCAACAAATAGTGTTAAAAATAGTATATCTGCTGATTTGAAAAGATATGAACATGAAATAATGTCTTTTTGTGATAATAATTATTTAAATTACGATGTTATAAATACTTTTTTTGCAAGATATTTGGACTTAAAATTAAATATTGATACTATTGATAAAAATGAGAATAGTAAATCAATGAGTGATAATCCATTTAAATGGCTTGATGCAAATTATAAAAATAATTTCACTAATAACTTCTTATATATGTCCGATTTAGATAAAATTATTCATTCATTCTTGTCCGGAAACTCTATTAATATTTTATTTAAAACCGACTTTAGTGAACATTATACAGTAATGACAACTACTAATAAAACTATAATTAGTCCATTATCTAGATATAGTAGTGATATTCAAAGTTTTGTTAAAAACCCAAGTCCCATAGTACTATTTTTAAATAGAAATAGTAAAACAAATTTTGCTGAAGTAATTACAAATGTTACAATTAATGATCTGATAGTATCTAATCCATTATTTTATAATCCAACATTATTTAAAAATATTTATGTACAAAAAGATTTACTAACTAATTTGCCTGTTATTATTGAATTTAAAGGTAATTTATGGGAAGATTTTATATTTAAACTTAAAAATAATTGGAATATGGATAGTGTTGTTTGGAAAAACTCAAAGAATGACTCAAATAGTAAAGATTATGATACTAATCTAAATAACTATATTAAAAATTTATATGCCAAAGTTATTAGACTTAACTATTAAATATATGATATAAATTATAATATAAATTATAATATAATTTATATTATATGCATCGTGAATTTGAACATATAAAAAATAATAATAAATTTTTATTTCCTATATTTAAAGAATCTTTACTAACAGATACAGGTGAAATTAATAAATTGTTTAAAAAAATTAAAGAAAAATTTAAATATTTTAATCAAATACTGAAATCAGATGATAAAGAATTAAATGATAAAGAAGTTATTGATATCATAATTTCGATAATGCTTGATAATACAAGTAGTGTATATAATTCAATATTAAAATCAAGTAATAAATTTAAAAAAATACCACAACGGGAAATTTCCGAAATGTCTATACAGATTCAGAGTTTACAAGAAAAATTAATTAAAAAAAATAGTAGTATTATTAAAAAGAAAGAAGCTGTTCTCACTAAGAAAAAAGTGGAATTAAATAAACTAATATATATCAATGATATAAAGGATGAGAAGAATCAATTTTTAAAAAATATGCTAAACGAAATAGATGAAAAGGAATCATATGATAAAATTTTAAAAGCAACAAGGCAATTACAATATCAAGGATATTATATTTTTGAATATTTATCAAGTTTAGGTTTTTGTTATAACCATGAAACGAAGGTAAAGTTAAATGAAACTGATGGTTATAAAAGTGTACCTTTTATAGTTTTATATGATTCATATGAAGATAGTACTAGATCGAAATGTAGATTTCTAAGCAGTTTAACCGAAGATGACTACATACATATTTTTATGGGAATACCTGGTATGATAAATATAAAAGAGTATCAGGAGGTATATAATATGTTAGATGGCAATGTTACTATTTTTCAGTCTTTAATTAATAATTTAGAAGAAAAAATACAAAAAATATATGATATAATTTCTACAAATGATATATTAGCCTCATATGATTTAGATGATTCTGTAGATAACACTGTTAGATCCAAAATATTTAAATTACAAAGAATAAAATATAGTATTTTTTCGGAAAAAGTAAAGAAATCAAGATTAACATTATCTATAGCTGCATACAAAAGAATATTTTTAGAAATATATCAAATTATTAATGATAATACAGAAAATATTACTACAAATAATTTAAGATTTACACAAATTATGAATAAAGATGGTTATATATATAAAAATATACTATTAAAAAAATTTTATAATTTAAAATTTAAGGAGCCTGTTTCTATAGAAAACTTAAAAAATAATTTCTTCAAAAATATTAAAAAGCTTACTTGGAATGACATTTTTAAAATAAGATTAGGTAGAGAAGATAAAATTACTAAGGATAAAAGCAATGAGATGTTTGACGATATAATATCATATTATACAATAAAATATTATAATAAACCAGAAGATTCTAATATTTATATGAAACGAGATGGCATTGAAGTTAATGTTTCTAAAGAATATAATGAACAATCTATTAGTAATAAATGTTCAAGTTTAAATATTAATTGTGATAATAGTTTTATTATAGAAGATGGTAAAATATTATCACAAATTCAAATAAAAGAATTATTAAGTAACGCTAATTACTTAGCATCTGATTACCGTAGTGTTGATGATGTATTACCTGATTTAGCATTAAATTATTTAAAATCATTTGAAATTAAAATAATTCAAGATGATTCTGGATTAGATATATTAGAATCATTTCATAATTGGGTTGAAAGAAATATAGATTCTCCATCAGACAATATATGGATTCATTTCACTAACTTAATTGAACTTATTAATAGAAACCCTGGAATACTAAATAAGGATTATGATAAAGATATAAGATATGATGAAATATTAAAAGTACAAAGATATATCAATGTACCAATTGAGTTTTTAGATATGATAAAAGATGTTAAAAAGGATATTGATACAAATGATTTATTTAATAATGTTGATATATATTTATCAAATAATATAAATAAAAAATTAAAAGATATAGGATTTGGAACAATATTAAAAAATTTAGAAAAAGAATTTCAAACTCAAATAAAAACATGTTTGGAAAATAACAGTACAACATTAATACCTATTAATATTATATATATAGGTGCGTATATGGGTCATACTAATATGTTATCAATTCATAATGGTTTTGTTGAATTAGTAGAACCCCATGGAATTAATATGTCAATGTCTACACGTTATAATCAAATTTATAATTACCTGGCTACATTTATAGATAAAACAAAAATTAAAAGACTAGATACTAAATTTATAAAATCTAGTCTTGCAACCTCTAATCTATCACCACAGCAATATGAACCACTGTGTACTGCACATTCTCATTTTTATGCTGTACTTAGAATATTATATCCTAGTTTACCTTTTCATGAAATATATACAATGACATTTTCAGAGTTTCCAATTAATATGGAAAAATTTATTAATACTAAAGATAGTAGTAAAGATAAAGACAAGAAAGGTATTGTTACTTTAAATTTACCACCTGAAATAAATTTTTATGATAGACAATATATAATGTTTGATAATCTTCATCAGGATCGAATTATAAGAAGATTACATAATTTTATTCTATTTAATAAAAAGTTTAATGACGATATAGAAGATAAAAAAACAAAAATAAAAAAGATGATTCCTAATGACATATTTTTACAAGTTTAACTGATATTAGAACTTTTAAACAATTAGAAACTGGCGAATCGAATAAAACACACAGTGCGATTGGATTGCATATTCAAGGTTTCACGAAGTGATTTCTTGAATAAAGCAATTTAACAGTTAGATATCGAAACTCTTTGATGAATGTAATACTATGTAATATACAATAAAAATTGATATATCTTAATAAAGAATATTATCAATAATAATATACAATGACAACAAGATTATCTATACAAATTAATAATCCAAGTTCTAATAAATGTATAAATAATACTTTTATTGAAACTAGCGCTTTTCTAATTAAAAGGAACAAAACTGCTTTTCTTATTTCTACTCATAGTTTTCTTCCTATTAAAAATAATATCCAATACGAGGATGAACAATTAAAAATATGTATAAATTCTAAATGGAATGAATTACTTATTTTGAAATCCGAAACTGAAATCAAAAACTTACAATTATTTAAAAAATTAAGATTAAAAATACCAAATAATGGTTCATTTGTATTTCTTCAAGACAAAAAAGTTGTAATAGAAGATAAGATTTTTTCTAACTATGCATTTTTACCAAATTATCCACAACTTGTTTACATCAAGATTAAAATAGATAGACCATCTAATTATTTATCAGGAACACCTCTAGTAGATAACACAAATTCATTAGTAGGGATTGTATCATTTTCAGACACAAATCATGTGTATTGTTTACCTAGTTATTATATAGTAAAGACATTTGAAAAAAAAAATAATATTTTACTACCAGAAATTAATGATCAAATAACAAGAGTAAATAGACATTATGTAAAAAATGATATGATATATAATCCTTATTTAGGATTAAAAATTCCCATACATGCTTATTTACTTTTAGAATCAGATAGACAAACTGAAGTATCTGTAATTAGAGATAACGAAGAATTAAATATTTTTAATGTTAATTTTGTTAAATATTCTGACTCATGTCTAATAGAAAACAGTAGAAAATTAATAGTTCGAAATAAATATTACACATTATCATCTGCATCATTGCATTTGTTAAAAAAATATAAACCTGAGTTATCAATAAAATTATTTTCACAATTATCTAATTTTGATAACTTAAGAGGTTTACAATTTCGTATAAAAAATGATGATATTATTATAAGATAAATTATATCTATTATTTTAGTTAAAATTTTTACATTTCTTTAATATTGATTTCTCTTGGTTACTTAATCTGGGACCAAATGAATTATATGTTTCAACATCATTATCAGAATATGATTTATAAGTAACTTTATCTTCGCTTGCATTCTCAGCTTCTGTTTCAGTTTCAACAAAATTATTAATTAAGTCTGAAATTTCAATAATTGCATCGTTACTTAATAAATTCATATTAAAAAAAATTCCTGATTTATTTTCAGAATAGCTATTTCCTATATCTCTATTTACAATTTTAAAAATTAATACTAATTGACTTTTATCTTTAATGTTATTAATTTTGTCTATTAATTTTTTTCTATAGTGTGAATCAAATGTTCTTTTAACTTGAAGTTTTTCTTCTTCCATTATAAATTAGAATAATATATTTTGTTGTCAACCGAATAAGCTCGTTTGCAATTTTCTACATTATTTTTACAAAAGATGAATGTTTCTTTGTAAAATAATCAAATAAGTTACTGTCATTGCGAATCAAAAGAGATAATATATTATTATATATAGTTTGGCCAATTTTATAGAATAAAAATGTATAATTATTTTATAAAGATTAATTTGAGAAGTCAATAAATTTTACTAGTGAATGTATTTTCTTT
>ERZ807291.7226-NODE-7226-length-12988-cov-7.724349_pt1 | contig 12988 bp, 13 predicted proteins | sample MGYA00521257_ERZ807291 | MGnify/ENA primary metagenome ERZ807291 (study PRJEB31413, sample SAMN03169783) | marine metagenome | biome: Marine; feature: Water; material: Subsurface seawater | place: North Sea | collected 2011-04-28 | depth 1 m m ...
ACCAGTGGCTCAGACAGTACAATCACATCCGCCCACATCAGGCCCTCAACATGCGGCCACCTGTTCCAGAAACTCTAACCAAAAATGGCCCAGAACTTGGGGGCTAGACACCCCGAGCAGTTTATCCGGACCCGCACCCGGCGCCAGCCAGACGTGCAAGTCCCGACCACGCCCGGGGAAAGCCAGGCACAGGGATCCATCAGCTTTGGTGTTGGGATTCGGTGTCACTCGCGCGGTGCGTGCTTTGCCAGAATGCGCTGCAAGGTGCGGCGATGCATGTTCAAACGGCGAGCGGTCTCCGAGACGTTGCGATCACACTGTTCATATACACGCTGGATATGTTCCCAGCGTACCCGGTCTGCCGACATCGGCCGCTCAGGCGGCGGCGGCATGGATTCGCCGTCCGAGAGAAGGGCTGCAGCAACCTGATCGGCGTCTGCGGGTTTGGGCAGATAGTCCAGCGCACCGGCTTTCACGGCCGCCACAGCGGTCGCGATATTTCCATAGCCCGTGAGCACAATGATGCGTGCATCCGGGCGCGCTTCACGCAACGCCTCCACCACCTCGAGACCGCTTCCGTCATCCAGACGAAGATCGATCACCGCGTATTTGGGCGGATTGGAGCTCACGGAACGCTTGCCCTCCGCAACGGTTTCGGCAACTTCGGTCGTAAAGCCGCGCCGCTCCATCGCCTTGGCGAGCTGATTGCGGAGATTTGCCTCGTCATCGACGATCAACAGCGACGTTTCGCCGGATACGAGGGCACCCTGTTCTTCCACTTGCGTCATGGTTTTCAACTAACCTTTCCCACGCGTAACCTCAAGCATATCTCGGCGCCAGATAATCACCACCTCAGCACCCGTAGCACGTCCGGCCTCACGAATATTCGAGAATCGAATCCGCGCACCAGTTCGTTCCAGCAGCGTCTGTGCGATGAAAATCCCGAGCCCGAGATGTCCATCTCCTCTGTTGGAGATATAGGGTTCGCCAACCCGGTCCAAAACCCCCGGCGGAAAACCCCGACCATCATCGCGAACTTCGACCCGGGCTTCATTCTCATCCCAGGACACTTCAACTGAAACTACACTTTGTCCGAACTGAACCGCGTTTTGGATCACATTTCCCAGCCCGTGCAAAAATTCAGGGCTTCGCGGCACAACCGGCTCCGGACTGTCATCAAGGGCCGCCACCACAACATCCAGCGCGATATCTTCGCTGCGGTAGCGTGTTGCCGCCGCCGCAACCACATCTGACAACAAACCGGTGTTAAAGGGATCATCGGGGTCGGACTGCTCGGGCGCACGGCCGATTTCGGTCAGGATATCCCGGCAGCGATCAACCTCCTGCTGCAGAATACGAATGTCATCCGTGAATGGGTTATCAGGCGGCATTTCCCGGGATAACTCCTTGACCGTCACGGCAATCGTCGCGAGTGGGCTGCCAAGTTCATGGGCGGCCGCAGCCGCAAGACCGCCGACGGCCGAAAGCTGTTGCTCTCGCGCAAGCGCCAGCTGGGTCGCCGTCAACGCGTCAGACATCCGCCGACCTTCACCAGCAACACTGCCGATATAGCCGGTTATGAACAGCGTTCCGACAACCACCGCGATCCACAGTCCCAGAATATACAAATCCGGCAAGCGCAATCCCGGATCAGACCAGGGAAGCGGGAGATGCTCGTATGCAAGAAACGTGGCCACGACCACGACAAGGGCGCTCAGCAATCCCGTCGCAGCACGGCTCAGGATCGTCGCCGAAACCGTGACGGGGCCAAGAAAGAGCAAGGCAAAGGGGTTTTCCAGACCGCCCGTGAAATAGAGCAGCACCGCAAGCTGCAGGATGTCAAAAGCGAGGTAACACGCGGCTTCCAGCTCTCCGATCCGCCCCTGAGAGGGCCGCCGAAACATCATCACAACATTGATGAGGACCGAGGCGGCCACCGCACTCAGCGCGGCATCGGTCGGCAGCGACCAGCCCAGCCCAAACTGGACGATCAGAAGAGCGGCCAACTGCCCTGCGATCGCGACCCATCGAATCCAGATAATCGTGCGCAACCGAACCTGGCGCGTGAAGCCCGGTTGTCCGGCGGTGGCTGACTGCCTAGTTTGCAGGGGGCCGTTCCTATGTTCGGTCTGGGACATCATCTATCTGGTCTCATGAAACCCTGTAAATGGAAACCCCATGTTGCGGACCCCTGCCGTCAAAGTCGAGCATCTGACCAAGCGTTTCGGACAGGTCTCTGCGGTTGATGACATTTCCTTCGAGATTGCCCGGGGAAGCTGTGTCGGATTGCTGGGTGGCAATGGCGCGGGAAAAACCACCTCCATCGCCATGATCATGGGGCTTTTGCTGCCCACAGCAGGCCGAATCTCGGTGCTTGGCGAGGACATGCTGGCCCACCGGTTCCGTGTTCTCTCGCGGATCAACTTCTCTTCACCCTATATGGAACTGCCCCACCGTCTGACGATTGCCGAAAACCTGGCGATCTATGCCGAGCTTTACGAGATCCCTGACCCAAAGACACGCATCGCCGAGATCGCGGAAACCCTCGACCTCGTGCCACTTCTCACACGCCCCTCGGGCAAACTTTCGGCCGGCCAGAAAACCCGTGTCGGACTGGCCAAATCTCTGCTCAACAATCCTGAATTCCTGGCATTGGACGAACCCACCGCCAGCCTCGACCCCGATACGGCCGACCGGATCCGGGGCTATCTCGACAATTACCGAACCGAGACCGGCGCCAGCATCCTGCTCGCCAGCCATAACATGGCCGAAGTCGAACGCCTGTGTGACGATGTCCTGATGATGCGCGCGGGAGAGATCGTCGACCGCGGCGCGCCCGCTGAACTGATCGGTCGCTACGGCCGGGACACGCTGGAAGAGGTGTTCCTCGATATTGCACGGACACCGGGTGGCGAGAACGCCCCTCCGGCGGAGGCCGCCCAGTGAGCGTGACAACTCCCGTTCCGATCAAGGCATTTTCACTGCGCCGCGTCTTCGCCATGGTCCGCCGCTACTGGTACCTGCTGCGCGGGTCCTGGCCCCGCATCATCGAGCTGATGTACTGGCCGACGATCCAGATGATCATGTGGGGTTTCATCACGCTCCATTTGCGCGACACCTCGACCTGGGTTGCCGAAGCGGCAGGTGTGCTGCTCACCGGGGTGTTGCTCTGGGACATCCTGTTTCGCGGCCAGCTCGGCTATACGCTCTCCTTCCTTGAAGAAATGTATTCCCGAAATCTCGGGCAATTGTTCGTCAGTCCCTTGCGCCCCATCGAGATGGTCGCGGCCCTGATGACGATCTCGTTGCTGCGCACGCTGATCGGCATTCTGCCGGCCGCCCTTCTCGCCATTCCCATGTTCGCGTGGAACGTCTTCAGCATCGGATTGCCCTTGCTCGCCTTCTTCTTCCTGCTCCTGGTGATGGGCTGGGCTGTTGGAATGATCGTGACCGCGCTGCTGCTGCGCGTCGGTCTGGGCGGTGAAAGCCTCGCCTGGTTCATCATCTTTCTTCTGATCCCGGTCAGCGCTGTTTACTACCCCGTCGATGTCCTGCCGGTCTGGCTGCAATGGGTCGCTTTCTCCATGCCACCGGTCTACGTGTTCGAAGGCATGCGCGCGGTGCTGTTCGACGGTATTTTCCGCTGGGACTTTTTCGCAGCTGCCGTCGGACTCAACATCGCCTATCTCGGCCTTGGCGCGGCAATGTTCCTCTGGAGTTTCCACGTCGCCCGCAAACGCGGATTGCTTCTGGCGGGCGGCGAATAATCCCCCCACCCCATCCGAAAAGGAAATGAACATGGGAAGTGAAAACCTGCATGCGCCCCGCGAGCGCCTCAGCAAGAGCACCCTGTCCAAGCATCACGCCATCGTTTCGCTTATGGAAGAGCTTGAGGCCGCGGACTGGTATCAGCAGCGCGCAGACGACTGCGAGGACGAAGCGCTGAAGGCGATCCTGCTGCACAATATGCGCGAAGAAATCGAACACGCCGCAATGGTGCTCGAATGGCTGCGCCGCAACAGCGATGACTTCAACAAGGAGCTCAAGGAATACCTGTTCACCGAGGGCGACATCGCTGCCCTGGAGGACAAGGCCACCTCCTGACCGGTCACGACTGGTGTTGCCATAGTTTTTTCTCCGCTGTGCTAATTTGCAGAGGAAACCGGAGACCCCCCACGCGAAATTCGCTGAATCTGCCTATGACACTCGCCATCGAACCAATGCACCGCAACGACTGGACCCAGGTCCGCGCGATCTATGGCGCGGGATTGGCGACCGGGCTGGCCGCGTTCATGACCACCCCACCAAAATGGGACTCGTGGAACGCGGATCATCTGGAGTTCGGACGGCTTGTCGCCCGGCGCGCGAACGGGGAAATTCTTGGCTTTGCCGCGCTGTCACCGGTTCCCGACACCTGAGGCGCTGCCGGGGTCGCTGAGGTCAGCGTCTACGTCACCGCCGACGCACAACGACAGGGGGTCGGGTCCGCCCTGCTGGCGCGTCTGATAGAACTGTCTGAGGCCGAAGAATACTGGATGCTGCAAGGACAGGTGATTGCCGCAAACGCCCCCAGCCGCGCGCTTCTCGGCCAAAACGGCTTTCGCGAGGTCGGCATCCGCGAACGCTATGGACATCTCGATGACGTCTGGCACGACGTCGTCTTGCTCGAACGTCGGAGCACACGCACCGGCGGACCGGGCCTGCCGACACGAAGCTGTGACGGCTGAGCTGAACGCTAGTTGGCTTTCCCCGACACCCCAGCGCTCTCAAAGGTCGCCATACCGTTGTGACAGGCCAGCGCCGCGCGCACGATTTGAATGGCCAGCGCGGCACCCGAGCCTTCGCCCAGACGCATGGCGAGCGCAAGCAGCGGCACCTGACCGATCTTCTCGCACAGCATCCGGTGCGCGGGTTCGGCCGAGAGATGCCCGACCAGACAATGATCGATGGCGTGTTCATCAATGGCGTGCAGCACGGCCGCAGCCGTCGTGCTCGTATAGCCGTCCAGCAAAACCGGGACACCAGCCAGCCGGGCCGCGATAATTGCGCCGGCCATGGCGGCAATCTCATGACCACCAACCGCGCGCAAGACACTCAAAGGATCGCCCATCAGGTCGGCATTCACCGCGACACCCGCCTCCACGGCGGCGACTTTCGCAGCATAGGCATCACCCGACACGCCAGTTCCGGGGCCAACCCAGTCCTGTGCGTCCCCGCCATAAAGCCCGTGACAGATCGCGGCAGCCGAAGTTGTGTTGCCGATTCCCATTTCGCCCACAGCCAGCAATTCCACACCGGCTTCAACAGACATCATCCCGTAGGCGACGGCCTTGGCGCAGTCATCTTCGCTGAGCGCCGGGCCCTCGGTAAAATCGGCTGTCGGAGATTCCAGCGCCATTTCGTAGACGCGCAGATCGGCATCGGCCAGTTCGGTGAGCTGGTTCACAGCCGCCCCACCGGACACAAAGTTCTGCACCATCTGTTCGGTCACTTCGGGCGGAAAGGCCGAGACGCCACGCGCGGCCACGCCATGATTGCCCGCAAACACCGCAACCCGTGCATGGGTCACGTTGGGCGGATGTCGTTCCTGCCACATGGCAACCCATTCGGCGATTTCCTCCAGACGACCCAGTGACCCCGGCGGCTTGGTCAGACTGGCGTCCCGTTCCCGGGTTGCCAGCACCGCATCAATGTCGGGGGCCCGGAAATCAGCGATGATCTTCCGTATCTCGGCAAAGTCCGGACCCTGGGCCCGCCCCGCACCGTTTGCACCATTTCCGCCTGCATCACTCATCTCAAGACCCGCACAATCCATTTCCGAAAGACGGGCGTTGTCCTATAAGTCGGCCATGGATGCAAACACCGAAACCAGCAAACCCTCGCGTCTGGCACAATTTCGTCTGGCGACCGCGTTTCTGACCCGCCTCCCGGCGGAGAAAATTCTCACCGACGAGGACGCGTTTGACGCGGACACATCCCCCGATCCGATGGCGGCGCACGGGCATCTCGCATCGGCGATGTGGCTCTTCCCGCTCGTGGGTTTTGGGATCGGCGGCACCGGGGCTATTGTCCTCGGTCTGCTGACATGGATCGGCACCCCCACAGCCGTTGCCGCGACATTGGCGGTGGGCGCGATGATTCTGCTGACCGGCGCCCTGCACGAAGACGGGCTGGCCGATATCGCCGACGGGTTTGGCGGCGGCAAGGACAAGGCCAGCAAACTGCGGATCATGCGCGACAGCCGCATCGGGACCTATGGCGTTGTCGCCGTGGCGATCGTGCTGATTGCCAAGATCACCGCTCTGTCGGCCATCGCTGAATGGGACGTCGGTGCCGCTGCCGCGGCCCTGATCGCGGCCACCACCTGGAGCCGTGCGCTTTTTGCCCCCACCATGCGCTGGCTGTCTCCCGCCCGCAGTGACGGGCTGGGCGCAGACGCCGGGACGCCGGGAGAAGGCACAAGCTGGCTGGGTCTTGGCCTCGCCATCGCGCTTTCCGTTCTGGTCCTGCTCACCCCCGCCGGGTTCGGGGTTGTGCCCATTCTGGCGGCTGGTGGTCTGGCCGCCTTTGTGGTCGGCTGGATCGCGCTGAAGCAAATCGGTGGCTATACCGGGGACGTTCTCGGAGCCGGACAACAACTCTCAGAGGCCGCAACCCTTGTCGCGGCCAGCGCCATTATTTTGGGACAACTCGCATGACGTCACGTACACGCTGGTGGTGGGTTCGCCACGCTCCTGTTCGCTCCACCGGGGGTCGCATCTATGGAAATTCCGACCCGCTGGCTGACGTCAACGACCCACCGACCTATGAAGCCCTGGCGCGGTTCCTGCCGACCGACGCGCTTCTGGTGACCTCCCACCTGCAACGCACCCACCAAACCGCCAATGCGATCCGCGAGGCCGGCCTCGTGATGCCCGAGCCCCATATCGAGGAAGATTTCGCCGAGCAGAATTTCGGGGACTGGCAGGGTCAGAAACGTGAAGAGGTCTACGCCAAGCTCGACGCCAAACACACCTTCTGGCTGACCCCGGCCCATAGCCGGGCTCCGGGTGGCGAAAGCTTTGTCGACCTGACGAACCGTGTCACCAGCGTGATCGACCGCCTAACCGCCGAACATGAGGGTCGCGACATTATTGCCGTGACCCATGGCGGCACGATCCGCGCGGCCATCGGACATGCACTGGGACTTGATGCCGAAGCCTCCCTGACCTGCCAGATCGACAATTGCTCGGTCACACGGATTGATCGGTTCGGCCCCACCGAAAGCCACCCCGACGGCGCGTGGGCCATGTTCCACATGAACCAGATTCCGACCCTGGATTCGGTTCTCGCACCCGACCCGACCGCAATGCTGGCGCAAGTACAGCGCTAGTTATCCGGCCATGGAAAACCTGACCCCAACCTGCTAGCTTGCCCCTGCGCTGAAACAGGGAAGTCCGGTGCGGAACCACCTCGACACATGGGGTGTTCCAAGGCCGGTGCTGCCCCCGCAACTGTAACGGAGAGGCCGCGCACAAAGTCCCACTGGCAATGTCTGCCGGGAAGGGTGTGCAAGGCCAAAGACCCGGAGCCAGGAAACCTCTTCAGCGTGCGAAATTTGCGCCCATGACCCTCGGGAGGAGGACAAGCGCCATGAACGACAAGAGTCCCAGCTCGAACGACAACGCACGCCCGGATGCGCGCTTGCCTGACCTTACCCTCGTCCTCGGCGGCGCACGGTCGGGCAAAAGCGTCCATGCTGAAACCCTGATCGCCACTCATCTGGACGCCGACACCGCGACCCATCGCGCCACCTATATCGCCACGGCGGCATCCGGTGACGGCGAAATGGCGCAACGGATCGCTGATCATCGTGCGCGTCGCGGCGACCAATGGCGCACGACAGAGACCCTGCTCGCGCTTGGTGACGCCATCGTGGATGGCACCAAACGCGGCGAACCGGTTCTGGTCGATTGCCTGACCTTGTGGCTGTCAAACGTGATGCATGCCGGGCTCGACGTGAACGCGGAAACAGCCTCTTTGCGAGACGCGCTAGACCGGGCACAAGGCCCGGTGGTCTGCGTCTCCAACGAAGTCGGTCTTGGCATCGTGCCCGCAACCAAACTGGGCCGCGATTTCCGCGATGCCGCCGGACGATTGAATCAACACATCGCCGCCCAGGCCGACCGGGTCGACTTCGTCGCCGCCGGGCTCCCTCTCACTCTGAAAAACGAGACATCATGAACCGCATTCCTGCCACCGTGATCACCGGCTTTCTGGGTGCCGGAAAAACCAGCCTGATCCGTCATCTGCTGGAAAACGCAGACGGGCGGCGCATCGCGCTGATCATCAATGAATTTGGCGATCTCGGTGTGGATCGCGGCATTGTCGATGGATGTGCCATCCCCGGTTGCGCGGAAGACGACGTGGTCGAGCTGGCCAATGGCTGCATTTGCTGCACCGTCGCAGATGACTTCCTGCCAACGATCACAGCTTTGCTCGATCGCGAAAACCCGCCCGAACATATCGTTATCGAGACATCCGGATTGGCGCTGCCCAAACCGCTGGTCAAAGCTTTCGCCTGGCCCGAGGTGCGCGCCCGGGTCACCGTAGACGGCGTGGTCACCGTCATCGATGCCGCCGCCGTTACGGATGGCCGCTTTGCCGATGATCCCGAAGCGATCGCCGCGGCACAGGCCGCCGACCCCTCGCTGGATCATGACAATCCGCTCGAGGAATTGTTTGTCGATCAGGTGAGCTGCGCCGATCTCATCATCGTCAACAAAGCTGACCTCGTGACCGGCGACGGCGCTGATATAGACGCCGCCCTCGCACCCCATCGCCGCCCGGGCGTGAAAGCCGTGCGCGCAACCCATGGCCGAATCGATCCGGCGATCCTTCTGGGGCTGGACGCCGGTGCCGAAGATGATCTCGAGACACGTCCCAGCGTTCATGATGGCGAAGACGAACACGACCATGATGATTTCGACAGCTTCGTCGTGGCGCTGGGTGACGTCGCGGACCCCGACGCGCTCGAAGCCCGTTTGGTGGGCGCAGTCAACGCCCACGATATCTATCGCATCAAGGGTTTCGTGAACGTCCCCGGCAAGGCGCGCCGTCTTGTGTTGCAGGGTGTCGGGACGCGCTTCCAGCGCTACTTCGACCGCGACTGGGCCACGACCGAAACCCCGCGCACGGAGCTCGTTGTCATCGGCAAATCCGGCATGGACCGCGCCGCGATCGAGGCGATGATCGCCTGATGCATCTTCTCGCCGCAGCGCCCGGGGCGGTAGATGACGGATCGGAGGCCGTAGACCTCGGCCAAACTCCGGGCGACATCATTGTCCTGACCGCCGCCGACACGGAGATCGCCGCGCTGGCGACCGCCAACCGGCATCGTCTCGCCGACGACCCCACAGGCCCCAGCCTGCGTCTGGCAAACTACCTGCGCCTCGGACACAACATGTCCGTTGATCTTTATATCGACGAGGTCGTCCAACACGCGAAACTGGTGATCTGTCGCCTGCTCGGTGGTCGCGGCTACTGGTCCTATGGGGTCGACGAAATCGCGGCCGCCTGCCGACGATCCGATATCCCGGTCGCCTTTCTGCCCGGTGATGATCAACCCGATGCGGAGCTGGCCAGCATGACCACGCTGGATGCGGGCGCTGCCCACCGGCTCTGGCAGTATCTTGTGCATGGTGGCGTTGCCAACGCCGCCGGCTTCCTCGGTTTCGCCGGATCTTTGGTCGGACATGCCAGCGACTGGCACGAACCCGCACCGCTTCTGCGTGCCGGCCTCTACTGGCCTGGCGCAGGTGACGTTACCCTCGAAGATCTGCGTGCCGCATGGATCGACGGCGCGCCCACCGCAGCACTGGTCTTCTATCGGGCGCTGATGCAGGCCGCCAACCTCGCGCCCGTGGATGCCCTGATCGCCGCGCTTCAAGAACGTGGAATCAATCCGCTTCCCGTCCATGCCGCCAGCCTCAAGGACCCGGTCGCCGCCGCAATCATATCCGAGACATTCGATGCAGCGCCCCCGGATGTGATCCTGAACGCGACAGGTTTTGCATTGTCCGCGCCAGGTGCAACAACCCAGCGGGGGCCCTTCACAGAGACTGATGCCCCGATGCTTCAGGTCGTTTTCGCCGGTTCAGATTTCGAAACATGGAAGACCAGTGCGAACGGGCTGTCCGCCCGGGACATCGCAATGAATGTCGCACTGCCCGAAGTCGACGGTCGAATTCTCGCGCGCGCGGTCTCCTTCAAAGGCGCCGCCCAGCGCGATGCGGCCACTGAAACCGACGTGGTTGCATATGAACCCGTCCCGGACCGGATTGATTTCACAGCCGATCTCGCAAAATCATGGGCCCGCCTCAGACAAACCGCCATTGCAGATCAACGCGTTGCGATCATTCTGGCGAACTATCCCAATCGGGACGGACGGATCGGCAACGGCGTTGGACTGGATACCCCCGCCGGGGTCGTCACCGCACTCACGGCGATGGCACAAGCGGGCTATCGTATCGACGGTGCGCCCGAAGATGGCGACGCTCTGGTGCGACGCCTGCAGGACGGGCCGACCAATGCCGGAGCCGTCGCGCGCAAGATCGAAGAGAGCCTGCCGCTGCCCAGCTACGAGATTTTCTTCGCAGCCCTTCCACGTAGTGTCCGGGACGCCGTCATCGAACGCTGGGGCGCCCCCGAACAGGACCCGTTGTTTCTGGCCGGTCACACCGATTGTGGGGCCTTCGCGATTCCGGCCTTCCGCTGCGGCCATGTCGCAATCGGGCTGCAGCCCGCGCGCGGATACAACATCGACCCCAGCGCCACCTATCACGATCCTGATCTGGTGCCACCCCACAACTATCTCGCCTTCTACGCATGGGTTCGTGAGAGTTTCGGCGCGCAGGCCGTGGTGCATTTTGGCAAACATGGAAACCTTGAATGGCTGCCGGGCAAATCCGTCGCGCTTTCCAGCGAATGCTTTCCCGAAGCCGCGCTTGGCGCGATCCCCCATATCTATCCCTTTATCGTCAACGACCCCGGCGAAGGCACCCAGGCCAAGCGCCGTGCCAGCGCGGTCATCATCGATCACCTCACCCCGCCACTCGCGCGCGCGGAAACCTATGGCCCGCTCCGCGATCTCGAGGCGCTCGTGGATGAATATTATGAAGCCGCCAATGTCGATCCGCGGCGGCTTGCCGTGCTGGGCAAACAGATCGTCGAGCTGGTGCGCGAAACGGGTCTCGACCGTGATCTGGGCTTTGGCGCTGACGCCGATCTGACTGATGTCGATGCATTAAACCGGCTCGACGGCTATCTCTGTGAACTCAAGGAGATGCAAATACGTGACGGCCTGCATGTGTTTGGCCAATCCCCGAAAGACAGCCTCAGAACCGGTTTGCTCGCCGCGCTCGCGCGAATGCCGCGCGGTGATGGTGAAGGCGCGAATGCCTCGCTGCACCGCGCCTTGGCCGCAGACCTGGGACTAGACTTCGATCCCCTCGACTGCGACTTCGCAGCACCGTGGAGCGGGTTGCGTCCCGATGTTTTGCGCGGCGGCGAACCCCTGCGCTCCACCGGCGACATGGTGGAACAGCTCGAAGAACTCTCCACACGGCTGATCGCAGACAAACAACCGGTAGATCCGAACTGGTCCCGAACACAGGCTGTGCTCGACGAAATCCGAACAAGCCTCGCCCCGAATGTGGATGCCTGTGGCACAGCAGAACTCAAAGGCCTGCTCACCGGGCTTGCGGGAAAGTTCGTTGCTCCGGGTCCCTCAGGGGCCCCCACACGCGGGCGTCCCGATGTGCTGCCAACCGGGCGAAACTTCTATTCGGTCGACACACGCACGGTCCCAACCCCTGCAGCATGGCATCTGGGCTGGAAGTCAGCGCAACTGCTTCTGGAAACCCACGCACAGGAACACGGTGACTGGCCCAAAACCGTGGCCCTTTCGGCCTGGGGCACCAGCAATATGCGCACCGGCGGGGATGACATCGCGCAGGCTTTGGCGCTTATCGGGGCCAAACCGACTTGGGATTCGGCCTCAAGACGGGTCACCGGGTTCGAAATAATGCCCGTTTCTGTCCTCGACAGACCCCGGGTGGATGTCACCCTGCGTGTCTCGGGGTTCTTCCGGGATGCTTTTCCGGGTCTGATCGACCTGTTCGACAGCGCTGTTTGCGCAATTTCAGCCCTAAATGACGAAAATGAGCGTGAAAACCCTCTTTCTGCTCATGTTTTGGCTGAAACTGAAAAAATGATGGCCGAAGGTATCGATCAAGACACGGCACGCCGACGTGCGAGCTACCGCATTTTTGGGTCCCAGCCGGGTGCCTATGGCGCGGGTCTACAGGCACTGATCGACGAGAAAGGTTGGGACACAGCCGACGATCTCGCCCGGGCCTATATCGCCTGGGGCGGCTGGGCCTATGGGTCGGGAACAGGGACCGGTGCGGCACACGCGTACGGCGTACCTGCCCATGAAACTTTTGCAGAGCGCCTCTCGGCCGTGGAAGCCGTGCTGCACAATCAGGATAATCGTGAGCATGACCTGCTCGACAGCGATGACTACTACCAGTTTGAGGGCGGTCTGAGCGCGGCCGTTCAGGCCGAATCCGGAAAACGGCCAGTCGTCTATCACAACGACCACTCGCGTCCCTTTGCCCCACAAATACGTACACTCGAAGACGAGATTTCCCGCGTCGTACGTGCGCGCGTGACCAATCCAAAATGGATTTCCGGGGTGATGCGCCACGGCTACAAAGGTGCCTTCGAGATGGCCGCGACTGTGGACTACCTGTTTGCCTTCTCTGCCACCACGGGCGCGGTACGGGACGACCAGTTTGATGCCGTCCACCGGGCTTTTTTGGAAGATGACGCCGTTCGTGCATTTCTCGCCGAACACAATCCCTCTGCCCTCAAGGAGATGGCAGAAAAGTTCCTTGAAGCGATTGACCGTGGCCTGTGGCAGGCACGCTCCAACTCGGCCTATGCT
>ERZ807291.7227-NODE-7227-length-12983-cov-9.258663_pt1 | contig 12983 bp, 9 predicted proteins | sample MGYA00521257_ERZ807291 | MGnify/ENA primary metagenome ERZ807291 (study PRJEB31413, sample SAMN03169783) | marine metagenome | biome: Marine; feature: Water; material: Subsurface seawater | place: North Sea | collected 2011-04-28 | depth 1 m m ...
CGCATTAGTTGGAGAATAATTGCTACTAGATCACCATAACTTTCGTAACCGTCACATTGGACCAAACGCTAGCCAGCAGCAACACATGCTGGATTATCTAGGGATTAAAGATCTAACGGAGCTCATGGAGAGCGCCCTCCCAGAAGCGATTCACTATCGGGGTCACAGTTCACTCCCGGAGGCAATAAGCGAAGATGAGGCACTTGACCGCCTGCATGGCATTGCTTCCAAGAACCGAATTACTCAGACCTTTATGGGTCTTGGCTACTACGGAACCAGAACCCCTGCTGTCATTAAGAGAAACGTTTTAGAAAACCCAAGCTGGTACACCGCCTACACGCCCTACCAGCCTGAGATCAGCCAGGGACGCCTAGAAGCAATCATCAACTTCCAGACTATGGTCACTGAGCTCACTGGAATGAAAACAGCCAACGCCTCGATGCTGGATGAGTCAACAGCAGTGGTTGAAGCAATGCTTGTTGCCAAGCGCAGCGCTGACAGCGACTCGAATGTCTTTTTTGTGGACAAGGACCTCTACCCACAAACGAAGTCTCTAATTGAACACCGAGCAGAGCCTCTCGGAGTTGTAGTTTCATATTTTGACCCAACCAAGCCGGAACAGCTGGACCAGGAGTGCTTCGGTGCAGTTGTGCAGTACCCAGGAGCATCAGGAAGAATCATCGACTTTGATGGCATCTTTGCCAAAGTTCACGAGTTTGGAGGCTTAGCACTTGCGAGCGCCGATCTAATGGCCTTGACACTTATTCGTCCGCCGGGAGAGGCCGGGGCCGACGTTGTTTGTGGCACAACCCAGCGCTTTGGCGTGCCAATGGGCTTTGGTGGTCCACATGCTGGCTACCTAGCGGTACGCGAAAAACTCGAGCGCACCTTGCCAGGACGATTGGTTGGAGTGTCAGTTGATGCTGAAGGTGCTCCTGCATACCGCCTCACGCTTCAGACCAGAGAGCAGCACATCAGACGTGAGAAGGCGACCAGCAACATTTGCACCGCACAGGTGCTGCTAGCTGTGATGGCTGGCATGTATGCGGTCTACCACGGTCCCAAAGACCTAAAGGCAATTGCCACTGAAATTCACCACAAGACTTCAGCCCTAGCCAAGGTTTTGGAAGAAGTTGGCTTCCAGCTGCAAAATGAGCACTTTTTTGACACCATCAGAATCACTGGAACCGATGCCGAGAAGTTCTACCAGGCGGCAAGGGCAAAAGACCTGACCTTCTTGATCGTTGACGATGAAACCATTGGCATCTCGGTTGACGAGAGCACTACCTGGGAACACCTCGCCGAACTCGCCGGGGCATTTGGAGCAAGGGCACCAAAGCCAGAAGATGCAACCGACAGACTGAAAAACCACAGAACCTCTAAATATCTTGAGCACCCGGTTTTCAATAGTCATCATTCCGAAACGGCAATGATGCGCTATCTGAAGAAGCTAGCCGACTATGACTACGCACTTGACCGAGGAATGATTCCTCTTGGCTCCTGCACCATGAAGCTGAACTCTGTGACTGAGATGGAAGCTGTCACGTGGCCAGAAATTGCAAACCTTCACCCGTTCGCGCCAGCCGAGGACACCCAGGGCTACATCGAACTTATAGCTGAACTGAGTAGCTGGTTGAGCGATATCACAGGCTATGAGGCAGTGTCGCTTCAACCAAACGCTGGCAGCCAGGGTGAGCTGGCTGGCATGATGGCGATTCGTGGTTACCACCGCTCTCGCGGTGATTTCCAAAGAAACATTTGCCTGATTCCATCTTCTGCTCACGGCACCAATGGAGCAAGTGCTGTTTTGGCTGGCTTCCAGGTGGTTGTTATCGGTTGCGACTCAGATGGAAACGTCGATGTCCTTGACCTTAAGCAAAAGATTGCTGAGACCGGTGACACCCTTGCGGCCCTAATGATTACATACCCTTCAACCCACGGAGTCTACGAGGAAGCTGTTGTTGAAATCTGTGATCTGGTTCATGCAGCAGGCGGCCAGGTCTACATCGATGGTGCAAACACCAACGCGGTTGTTGGCTATGCGAAGTTTGGTGAATTCGGTGGCGATGTCTCTCACCTAAACCTTCACAAGACCTTCTGCATCCCTCACGGTGGTGGCGGACCGGGTGTTGGCCCGGTTGTTGCAAGATCTCACCTTCAAGACTTCCTCCCCGGCCACATCATGGCCCAGATTGAACTACCGAACTACGGTCCAGTTTCTGGGGCACCTTTTGGTTCGCCGAGCATCCTGCCGATCTCCTGGGCCTATGTCCAGATGATGGGCAATGAAGGTCTTATGGATGCAACAGCTGTTGCAGTTCTGAGCGCCAACTACGTTGCCAAGAAACTCTCCGATGCCTTCCCGCTGCTCTACACCGGAAAGAACGGCCTAGTTGCCCACGAGGCAATCATCGACATTCGCCCGCTTCAAGCAGAAGCTGGAATCTCGAATGACGATGTTGCCAAGAGATTGGTTGACTACGGTTTCCATGCGCCAACGATGAGCTTCCCGGTCAACGGAACGCTAATGATCGAGCCAACCGAGTCTGAACCATTGGAGGAGTTGGACAGGTTCATCGATGCCATGCTTGCCATTAGACAAGAGGCTGCAAAGGTTCAAGATGGCGTATGGCCAACAGATGACAACCCGCTGGTAAATGCCCCTCACACCGCAAGACAGCTCACTGAGGACTGGGATCACCCCTACTCCAGAGACACAGCAGTGTTCCCGGTTGCAGGGCAGTCAAAAGGTAAGTACTGGCCTCCGGTTAGAAGACTTGATGGGGCGTTTGGTGATAGAAACCTCACTTGCACCTGCCCTCCAATTGAGAGCTTTATTACTAGCTAGCCGAATTCCAACTGAAGCCGTTTATCAAAAACTGGTTAGCAGCCTCTAGCTCGCCGCTCAGCTCTCGGTCTGGACCCATGCCCATAACCTGTTCGCGCAACGAGGAGATAACTGCTCCAGTTTTACTTGCCGGTGCTAGCGGAGCACGCAATTCCACTGCTCGAGCAGCAGCCACTAATTCGATGGCGATAATCCTGCGCAGATTATCGACAGCCTTTCTCAGCTTCCTAGCGGCATGCCAGCCCATGGAAACATGATCCTCCTGCATCGCCGAAGAAGGAATCGAATCAACGCTGGCAGGAACTGCCAGTCGCTTGTTTTCAGACACCATTCCAGCTTGGGTGTATTGAGCAATCATCAAACCAGAATCAACACCGGCGTCATGCGCCAAAAAGTGTGGCAGGCCACGGTTTCTGGAAACATCCAAGAACCGATCGGTCCTGCGCTCACTAATCGAGCCGAGGTCTGCAACTGCAATTGCCAAAAAGTCCAGTACGTAGCCGACCGGGGCGCCGTGGAAATTGCCATTGGAGCTAACTTCCCCGGTTGATAGCACAACTGGGTTATCGATAATCGCAGCAAGTTCGCGACCTGCAACCAGCTGAGCGTGAGAAAGGGTGTCTCTCACAGCACCGGAAACCTGAGGTGCGCAGCGCAGCGAGTAGGCGTCCTGCACAACCCCATCGCCGTGGCGATGGGAAGCAATGATTTCACTACCCGAAAGCGCGCTGAACATGTTATTTGCGCTCACTGCTTGGCCTGGGTGCGGACGTAGGTCTTGATGCAGCTGGCTCCGAAGTGTCTGGTCGGTTCCGAGTTGGCCCTCAATGCTCATTGCCGCAATCAAGTCACCCTGATCAAGCAGGGCTGCCAGATCATGGCAGGCCATGATCAGCATGCCAAGCATGCCATCGGTGCCATTAATAAGAGCTAGGCCCTCTTTTTCTCTGAGTTCCACCGGCTTGATCCCGGCAGCTTCCAAGAGGGTGGCGGCAGGCTGCTCTTGGCCATCGGGGCCATAAGCGGTTCCCTCGCCCATCAGCACCAAAGCACAGTGCGCAAGTGGTGCTAGATCTCCGGAGCAACCCAAAGACCCATACTCCAAAACTTTTGGAGTGATGCCGGCATTCAGAATTGCCGCATATGTTGTTGCGATCAATGACCTGACTCCGGTTTGACCCGAGCACATGGTTTTTAGTCGAAGCAGCATCAGCGCGCGAACCACTTCTTTTTCAACCGGGTCTCCCATGCCTGCGGCATGGGAACGAATTAGAGACTTCTGCAGCTGGTCCCGGTCTGCCTGCGGAATGTGTCGCTGAGCCAAAGCGCCAAAGCCGGTGGAGATGCCATAAACCGGATCCTCGGCATTTGCCAGTTCTTCAATGTGCTTTCGAGTAGCGTCCATGGCATTTATGGCAGCGGTCGAAATGGTGATCTTGGCCCCAAACCTTGCAACCTGGACCACATCTTCGAGCTTCAGTCCGGCGGTTGAAATTTCTATCTGGTTCATTTAGCGCCTCTCGTAGACTTTTCTGCCCTGCAGAAAGGTCTGGCTGATGATTGCTACCCCGGGCCGATAGGCCAGGTAGATGTGGTTTGGTGCATCCAGCACCACGAAATCCGCTCTGACACCAACCTCAAGCACTCCCCGGTTGCCTCGAAGGGCCATCGCACCACCCTTGGTGGCGGCCCAAATTGCTTGATCAACGCTGAAGCCCATGTCTCTAACCGCCACCGCAATGCAAAAGGGCATCGAAGTGGTGAAGCTAGAGCCGGGATTGCAGTCAGTTGCAAGTGCGACAACAACTCCTGCATTCATGAGCTTGCCACCCTGCGGGTAGATGCTTCTGGTTGAAAACTCGGCTCCCGGCAACAGAGTTGCCACGGTGTTGGAGTTTCTTAGAAGCTCGATGTCATCATCATCCAAGAACGTGCAGTGATCCACCGATGCGCAGTCCAGCTCAACCGCCAATGCGATAGCCCCGATGTTGGAAAGCTGGTTGGCGTGCATCCTGGGCTTTAGCCCAGCTGCAATGCCGGCGGTTAGAACTTTCCTGGCCTGGGCAACGCTAAAGGCTCCTTTATCGCAGAAGACATCGACCCATTTGGCTTTGATGCTTTTAAGCATTTCGCCTGCAACCAAGTCGGTGTATTGGTCTGGGTCACTGCCACTTGGCACAACGTGAGCACCCAAGAAAGTGACCTCGTCGGTAAATTCGCTGGCAATTTCAAGCGATAGCTTCTCGGTTTCAACATCTAGGCCATAGCCGGATTTGATTTCAAAGGTAGTAATCCCGCTTGCGTAAAACTCTTGAACCAACATGGCGGTGTTCGATCTGAGGTCGGCGGCGGTTGCATTTCTGGTTGCGGCAACAGTCGACTTGATGCCGCCGGCCTGATATTTCTCGCCGTTCATTCGACTGGCAAATTCCTCGGAGCGCTCGCCACCAAACACCAAGTGAGAATGTGAATCAACAAAGCCTGGAATCACAGTCTTGCCCATTAGATCAACCTCGGTCTCACAGGACGGTGCATCGCTGTCCTTACCGAGCCAGCTGACCTGGCCATTTTCAACCACCATGGCGGCATCGGTAATTACTATCAGCTCACCAACTGCTGCTGCCGGTGAAACAAGGCTTGCAATGTTTCGATAACAGGTTGCCATTTATTCGGTATCCAACATTGGAATGTGGACGTGCTTTTCACGCGCAACGCTCTTTGCTTCCGGGTAACCAGCGTCAACGTGACGAATAACACCCATGCCGGGGTCATTTGTCAAAACTCGCTGCAGCTTCTGGGCGGCCAACTCGGTGCCATCAGCAACCGACACCTGACCGGAGTGAATAGAGCGACCCATTCCAACTCCGCCACCGTGGTGGAGAGATACCCAGCTGGCACCAGAGGCCACATTAATCATCGCGTTTAGTAGCGGCCAGTCAGCAATCGCATCCGAGCCATCAAGCATTGCTTCGGTCTCTCGGTAAGGAGATGCAACGCTGCCACAATCAAGGTGGTCACGACCGATAACAATCGGTGCAGAAACCTCTCCAGTTCTTACCAACTCATTGAATGCAGCACCGGCTTTATCGCGCTCGCCGTAACCGAGCCAGCAAATTCTTGCTGGCAGGCCCTGGAATTCAACTCTTTCTTGCGCAAGCTTGATCCAGCGGTTAAGGTGCTTATTTTCAGGAAACAGCTCAAGAATCGCCTGGTCGGTTCGGTAAATATCTTTCTTGTCTCCCGATAGTGCGACCCAGCGGAAGGGGCCCTTCCCCTCGCAGAACAGTGGCCTGATGTAGGCCGGAACAAAACCAGGGAACTTGAAAGCATCTTTATAGCCGCCCTTTCTGGCCTCGTCGCGGATTGAGTTTCCGTAGTCAAAGACTTCGGCGCCCTTGGCCATAAAACCAACCATTGCTTCCACCTGCTTAGCCATTGCGGCTTCTGCGCGGTCTGTGAACTCTGTAGGGCTGGATGCAGCATATTCTTTGGCCGCTGATAGCTCCACACCCTCTGGAATGTAATAGAGCGGATCGTGAGCGCTGGTCTGGTCGGTCACAATATCGATTGGCACCTCACGCTTTAGTAGCTCGGGGAAGATAGTGGCAGCATTGCCCACTAGCCCAACTGAGATTGCCTTGCGCTGGCTCTTATATCTGGTGACTCTCTCAATGGCGTCGTCGATGTCGGTTGCGATTTCATCCAGGTATCTGGTCTGCAATCGCTTTTGAAGTCTTGACTCGTCGATGTCAACAATCAGGCAGACACCCTCGTTCATGGTCACAGCCAACGGCTGTGCACCACCCATGCCACCGCAACCGCCGGTCAGGGTAATTGTTCCGGCAAGGGTTCCTGCAAATCTCTTTTCGGCTACCGCCGCGAATGTTTCATAGGTGCCCTGCAAAATGCCCTGGGTGCCGATGTAGATCCAGGACCCGGCGGTCATCTGCCCATACATCGTCAGACCCATTTTTTCGAGCCTTCTAAATTCTGGCCAAGTAGCCCAGTCTCCAACCAGATTGCTGTTGGCCAGAATAACTCTCGGTGCCCACTCGTGAGTTTGGAAGACACCGACCGGCTTGCCGGACTGCACCAGCATGGTCTCATCGTTCTTGAGCTGAGTAAGAGTATTGGCTAGAGCATCAAAGCTCTCCCAATTTCTGGCCGCTTTTCCGCTGCCACCATAGACAATAAGTTCTTCGGGGTGCTCGGCAACCGAGGGGTCCAGGTTGTTATAGAGCATCCTGAGTGCAGCCTCTTGCTGCCAGCCCTGAGTGGTCAAAGTATTGCCGGTTGCTGCCCTTACGGTACGCGCCATTGAGTTCATAACTGAAGTTCACAGCCAAAGGAGGTCAACTTCAATCGAAGAACTGATAGTAGTGTCTGAGATTTCAGACATACTAGAAACATGTCCAGAGTTCCCGCAGCCGAAAGAACACTCTCACTGCTGAGGCTCATGGCGGAATTAGGTCAGCCAACAACAGCAAATCGCCTTGCCCAAAAACTCGAAATACCAAGATCCAGCTGCTACCAGTTACTTGAAGTCCTTGAATCTCAAGGCTTTGCTATTCACTTCACCGAAGACAAGCGCTGGGGGCTAGGTCTTGCCGCTTGGGAGCTTGGAAGTGCCTATAAAAGGCATGAGCCACTGGAAAGACTTGCCAGACCGGTTATTACCAAACTCGTAGACGAGCTATCAAAACGAGCAAACGTGGTTGGCCACCTTGGCGTGTTAGATGGTTCCGATGTTCTTTACCTGATTGAACAGCGGCCAATAAGAAGCTTGAAGCTGGTCACCGACGTCGGCGTAAGACTCCCCGCCCACCTGACCGCCTCCGGCAGATCGATGCTTGCTCACCTCGGTCAAAAACAGCTAATTGCCACTTTTGGCAGTGGTGAGCTATCGAAAAGAACCCCGCTTGGACCAAAAACCCTCAGGGAACTAAATAGCTTGCTTGCAACAGAAACACAGGCCGGCTTCGCCTTAGAGGTTGACGAAGTAACACTTGGTTACGCCTCGGTTGGGGTCGCAATCCTTGATCGCCTAAATCACCCAATCGCTGGTTTAGCAATCACGTTGCAATCTCAGCAGCTAGAAAAGCTACAGTTAGACCAGTTGGCTTCTGCTCTTTCAAGAGCAGCCGATGAGCTATCCGGAAGGTTTGGTCACAGTGGCTGAAGACCCCAAGTGGCAACGAGCAAGTTCACTAATCACCAATGCCGAATCGGTTATTGGCCTGATTGATATTCCTGCCCACAGCTTCTCAATTAGCCAAACCAATGCTCACCTAACCCCAAAAGCAATAAGAGAAGCACTTCACAGGTTTTCCACCCAGTCCTATAGCGCAGATAAAAACGTCGCTGTTCAATCGATTCAAGACTTGGGCGAGATAGCAAACCCAGAACAAAACGAACAGCAAACAATAGAAACCATCAGCGCCGCAAACAAAGAACTCACTATTGCCCTCGGCGGAGATAACTCAATTACCTATGCAGCCGCCCTTGGTGTCCATGGAAACAAGCTTTCAAGCGCAGGGCTCATCACCCTCGATGCCCACCACGACCTGAGAGATGGCAACTCAAATGGAAGCCCGGTTAGGAGACTCATCGAGGCTGGCCTAAACCCAAAACAAGTGGTCCAAATTGGCATAAATGACTTTTCTAATTCCCCTGACTACGAACAACTTGCCGATTCACTCGGCATCACCGTGATAACCAGAACCGAGGTTGCAAACATCGGTATCGCTAGTGCTTGCAAGAAAGCGCTAGCCATCGCAGGAGCTAGCCGGGGACCGATCCACGTTGACCTTGATGTGGATGTCTGCGATCAAAGTGTTGTTCCGGCCTGCCCGGCGGCAGCGCCGGGCGGCATCTCAGCCTTTGAACTTCGCCAAGCTGCAAGGCTCTTGGTAACAGATTCCCTGGTGCGTGGTCTAGACATAACCGAGATTGACGTATCAAAGGACACCGAAGATCAAAGGACGATAAGGCTCGGTGCACTACTGGTTCTTGAAGCAGTGGCTGGCTACCTGAAGCGGTAGCAACAAGTCCAATCTGTTGGGTCAACTGCGTGTGAGTCGAATCATCGTCTCCAGTTGAGGAAAACCCAAAATGCTCAAGTAGTAAGTTGTTTGCTATGGAACCTTTCGTCGAGAAACGTAGGGCGCTTCGCTTTGATCACGGTCCCCTAAATATTTTTACAATCCTCACCCTGGTCGGTGTGGTGATAGTTGCTTTTTTGTATTTCACAGACACGCGCGAATTGCTCGGAGTGCCAATCTGGGAAAAACCGTTGAAGTTCTTGATTTCGGGGGCAATTTACACAGCCACCCTTTCCTGGTTTTACTCTCTTGTCACAAGAGCGAAGAAGGCGGCCTACCTCTTCGGAGTTGCGATCGTAATTTTCCTGGCAATTGAGATTATTGTCATCGCCGGCATGGCCGCGTCTGGCCAAACCAGCCACTTCAATGTCAGTAGCGCCTTCAACATCGCAATTTGGTCGGTAATGGCAACTGCAATTGCTGCGGTCTGGGGGGCAACCTTTGGCGTCGCTGCAATGCTGTGGCGAACCAACGAGGTGTCCACTTTGGTTAGAAGCGGAATTCGCTGTGGTGTTGTCATTGCACTGTTGGGCATGGGGATCGCATTCACAATGACGCCCCCCAATGAAAGCCAACTCAGTGGGGCACAATCTGGTGACTGGGAAGGTATTGCTGGAGCCCACACCGTTGGCGCGGCAGATGGCGGCCAGGGGCTGCCTTTTCTTGGCTGGTCTACGGTTGCCGGTGACTTGCGAATCTCTCACTTCCTAGGGCTCCATGCCATTCAGGTCTTGCCACTATTTGCAGTATTGATTGCCGCAACAGTCTCCAGCAGAAGCGCTCAAAAAGCACTTGTGGGCAGCTTTGCCACAATCTACGTGCTGAGCGTTCTCGTCCTGTATTTCCAAGCGTTGGCAGGACAGAGCATTGTGGCGCCTAGCAATGCAACTATCGCCTGGTTTGGTGCCAGCCTCGCAACTGCGATTTCTGTAGGTCTCGTGGTTTGGTATCGAGAATCAAAGAAGACCTCGGTCCAATAAGCAACTACCCCCACATTGAGAGTGCGCGCCTTGAGAGCGTAGGGTATCAAGTTCGACGATGTGTCTGCTTGGAGGGTCCTCGATAGCCGATAAACTATTGGCTATTGCAAGGTCGCATTCCATAAACAATTCATCCCGAAACTGGCAAGACCAGCAAACCGAAGGGTAAAAGTGCCAAAGATCATCGTTGAGATCATGCCAAAGCAAGACCTGTTGGACCCTCAGGGAAAGGCGGTTGCAAACTCGCTGCACCGCTCAGGTCAAAAAGAAATTTCAGCAGTCCGCATCGGCAAGCGCATTGAACTCCACTTCGACCGTGAAATCACAGACAAAGACTTAGAAGAGGCCAAGACCCAAGCCGCAAACTTCCTCTCCAACGACGTCATCGAAGATGTCGTAGCAGTTACAAAAGAAGACTGAGCATGAAGATAGGCGTAATCACCTACCCCGGGACTCTGGATGACCGGGATGCCCAAAGAGCCATCCGGCTTGCCGGCGGAACGCCAGTACCGCTCTGGCATGCCGATGACGATCTAAAGAAAGTCGACGCAGTTGTTCTGCCGGGTGGCTTTTCTTACGGCGACTACCTTCGCTGTGGAGCAATCGCTGCCCAAGCTCCTGCAACCAAAGAGGTCATTCGGCTGGCCGAAAAGGGCCTGCCAGTACTTGGCATTTGCAATGGTTTCCAGGTCTTAGTTGAGTCGCATTTACTGCCAGGTGGGCTGATCAGAAACGAAAAGCAGCACTTTGTTTGCAAGGACCAGAAGCTTAGGGTCGAGAACAACCAAACCTCATGGACCAACATGTTTGAAAAAGACGAAGAGATTTTGATTCCACTGAAAAACGGTGAGGGTGGTTACATCGCAAGCGATGAGACCTTGAAGATGCTTGAAGACGAGAATCTAATCACCTTCCGCTACCTCGACGGAAACCCAAACGGCTCACTAAACGACATTGCGGGGCTCACAAATAAAAGAGGCAATGTCGTAGGCCTCATGCCACACCCAGAGCACGCAGTTGAACCAGGTTTTGGTCCAGACACCAAGACCGCAATGCGTTCAGGTATTGATGGGCTGAAGTTTTTCCAGAGCGTGCTTCAACAGGTGGTGAACGCATAACCATGTTGGGCAAAAAGAAACTAGAGCCATCTGGCGTTGACACCACCGCAATGGCAACAACCGAGCCAGAAAGAGAACAGCCCTGGCAAGAGCTTGGCCTAAAACAGGACGAATACGAAGAGATCAAGAATATCCTTGGCCGCAGGCCAACCTCCTCCGAGCTTGCAATGTATTCGGTGATGTGGTCGGAGCACTGCAGCTATAAATCCTCCAAGATCTACCTTCGCCAGTTCGGTGAAAAGGTAACTCCTGAGATGAACAAATACCTCATGGTTGGCATGGGTGAAAACGCAGGCGTGGTTGACATCGGTGAAGGACTAGCAGTCACCTTCAAGGTTGAAAGCCACAACCACCCCAGCTACATAGAACCATTCCAGGGTGCTGCAACCGGTGTTGGCGGAATCGTGAGAGACATCTTGTCTATGGGTGCAAGGCCAATAGCGGTTATGGACCAGCTTCGTTTTGGTGCCCCAACAAACCCTGACACCGCGAGAGTTGTCCACGGAGTGGTAGACGGCATCTCCTTCTATGGCAACTGCCTCGGGCTACCAAACATCGGTGGCGAAACAGTCTTTGACAGTGTCTACCAGGGAAACCCGCTGGTAAACGCGCTGTCCATTGGCTCAATGAAGCACGAGGATTTACAGCTTGCGAAGGCATCAAATCCTGGCGACCTAGTGATTCTGTTTGGCGCAAGAACCGGCGCCGATGGAATCGGCGGTGTTTCAGTTCTGGCCTCCGAAACCTTTGAATCAACCGGTCCCACCAAGCGCCCAGCAGTGCAGGTTGGTGACCCATTCGCCGAGAAGGTACTGATCGAGTGCTGCCTTGAGCTATTTCATTCAGGTGTAGTTGCAGGTATTCAGGACTTAGGTGGTGCTGGTATCTCCTGTGCAACATCAGAACTTGCTTCAAACGGTGGCAAGGGCATGAGGGTCCAGCTCAAGAATGTCTTACTCAGGGATGAAAGCCTCACCCCGGAAGAGATTCTGATGTCAGAGTCTCAAGAGCGCATGTGCGCAGTTGTGCCAAAGAAGAAGCTAAAAGAATTCGAAAAGATTGTCCAGAAGTGGGAAGTGGAGTACTCAGTCCTCGGAGACGTCATCGACGAAGACCGACTGTATATCAACTGGGGCCACGAGGAGATCGTAAACGTACCTCCAAGAACAGTTGCCCATGATGGCCCTATCTATGAGCGTCCGGTGAAGCTGCCAAAATACCAAAAAGCACTCAACAAAGATTCAAGCTCCGGCCTTGCAAGAGCAAAGAACGCATCAGAACTGGCAAGCCAGTTGATGGAGCTAATTGCAACTCCAAACCAAGCTGACAAGAGCTGGATCACGGCTCAATATGACAAATACGTCGGTGGCAATACGGCGCTGTCTATGCCGGATGATTCCGGCATGATCAGAGTCTCTGAAGAATCGGGCCTAGGCGTTGCATTGGCAACCGATGCCAATGGCAAGTACGCCTACCTAAACCCCTACGAGGGAGCAAGGCTTGCCCTTGCTGAGGCTTATAGAAACGTTGCTGTCACCGGAGCTTTACCAAGGGCAGTAACAAACTGTCTGAACTTCGGAAGCCCTGAAAACCCAGAAGTGATGTGGCAATTCAAAGAAGCAACCGCGGGACTCGCGGATGCTTGCCTTGAACTTGGCATCCCGGTAACAGGTGGAAACGTCAGCTTCTATAACCAGTCTGGAGACATCGCCATCTACCCAACCCCAGTGGTTGGGGTCTTAGGTGTTATTGACGATGTGGCAAGAAGAATCCCCTCCGGCTGGCAAGACGATGGCAACAACATCTACCTGCTCGGAGAAACCTTCGACGAGCTAGATGGTTCGGCATGGGCCAAAGACCTTCATGATCACCTAGGTGGTCAACCACCAAAGCTTGATCTTGCCAAAGAGAAACTACTTGCAGAGCTATTACACGG
>ERZ807291.7228-NODE-7228-length-12983-cov-5.576114_pt1 | contig 12983 bp, 7 predicted proteins | sample MGYA00521257_ERZ807291 | MGnify/ENA primary metagenome ERZ807291 (study PRJEB31413, sample SAMN03169783) | marine metagenome | biome: Marine; feature: Water; material: Subsurface seawater | place: North Sea | collected 2011-04-28 | depth 1 m m ...
CCGACACTGCCCGTCGGATGGAGGCCCGCATATTGGAAGTCAAGAAGGCGGGTGACACGGTGGGCGGCAGCATTGTTGTCGTCGCCAAAGGAATCCCTCCGGGATGGGGTGAACCCGTATTTGACAAACTGCACGCAGACCTGGCAAAAGCCCTTTGGAGCTTGCCGGCAGTCAAAGGCCTCGAACTCGGCAGCGGGTTCAGCGGTACCCTCATGAAGGGGTCAGAACACAACGATGCATTTACCGGAAAAAGTGGCAGCATCCGGACGACCACAAACCACAGTGGAGGGATACAAGGCGGCATCAGCAATGGAGAAGATATCATACTCCGCGTGGGTTTCAAACCGGTCGCAACCCTGTTGACCGATCAAAACAGCGTCAACCAAGCCGGCGAGGATGTCGTTCTGAGTGGCCGCGGACGGCACGATCCCTGCGTCTTGCCCCGTGCTGTCCCCATGGTCGAAGCCATGGTTTTGCTGGTACTGGCCGATCACGCTTTACGTCAACGGAGCGCCCGGCTCTGAACATTAGATTGCGTCCTCGAACGGAACGCAACACCAACCCTTGAAACGCATGCGCCTCGCCCTGCACTGGCAAGTCCTCATCGGCCTCGCCGTCGGTGTCCTCTACGCCTGGATGTCCATCACCTTCGGATGGAACGACTTTACGGTAGACTACATCAAGCCCTTTGGTGACATTTTCATCAATGTCCTCAAGCTCATTGCTGTTCCCTTGGTGCTGTTCAGCATCATGTCTGGCGTGGCCAGCCTCGGTGACCCTGCCAAGTTGGGCAGGCTCGGCGTCAAAACCGTGGTGACCTACCTGCTGACCACCATGACAGCGGTCATCGTAGGACTGTTGCTGGTCAACCTCATGCAGCCCGGATCCCGCGTCTCCGATGACCTCCTGGAGTCCAACCGCATTCGGTATGAACTGTGGCGCGATGCCAATGGCATTCAAGTACTGGACGACATCAACCTGCGCAACGACCCCGCACTTTCAGAAAAAGTCGCCCAAATCACCGAGGAGCAAGTCTCCATGAACGACTGGGTCGTCGACAAACTCAGCAAAGCAGAACGCACCAAGTCATCTGGCCCTTTGCAGCCCCTTGTCGATGTGGTACCGACCAACATATTCAAGTCGTTGGCCGACATGTCCATGCTACAAATCATCTTCTTTGCCGTCTTCTTTGGAGTCGTTTTGGTGGGCATGCCCAAGGACCAAGCCGCACCGCTGATGCGCGCCATCGACGCCCTCAATGAGGTCTTTGTGCGCATGGTATGGGTGGTCATGAAGGCCATGCCGATTTTTGTTTTTGCCTTGATGGCAGGACAAATCGTCAACGCCGCAGGAAGCGATCCAGAAATGTTCCGCCAACTGCTGGAGTACCTCTTGCAATACAGCATTGTGGTGGTCATTGGATTGGCTTTTATGGTCTTCATCTTCTACCCTTCTTTGGTGGCCATGTTGATCAAGCCATTGGGGTTCAAAGCCTTTTTGGCCGGCATGCGGGACGCTCAAATCACAGCGTTTTCTACCTCGAGTTCCGTCGCCACATTGCCCGTTACCATGGATTGTGTGCGCAACAAAATCGGCGTATCCGAGCGCACCACCAGCTTTGTGCTTCCCATCGGGGCAACGGTAAACATGGATGGGACCTCGCTCTACCAGGCAGTGGCGGTCGTTTCGCTCGCCCAGTTTCACATGGTGGATCTGAGCCTCGCCCAGCAAGCCGTCATCGTGATCACCGCCACCCTGGCTTCCATTGGTGCTGCCGCCGTTCCAAGCGCAGGATTGGTCTTGATGATCATCGTTTTGGAAAGCGTGGGGCTCAACCCCGCCTGGATCGCCTTGATCTTCCCCGTGGACCGCATCCTAGACATGTGCCGAACGGTGGTCAATGTGACAGGCGACGGTGCCGTTTCCACGATCATCGCCCACAGCGAAAACGAACTCGAAGTCCCCGCACAGCAGGCATGAACCCTATTTACCGACTGGCCAGCTTCCTGTTCACGGCAAGTCTCTGTGCCGGCCTGTCCGCTGCCGCTTTGGCCCAGGAGGACAACCCCTGTGCACCCGAACTCGACGCCAAAACAGCAAAGCTGCTCGAAAAAGGACAAGACAAGCGGAAGTACGACGCCGACAAGAGAAAGGGATACCTCGAGGAAGCCATCGATTCAGATGAAGCTGCCATTGCAGCGCGCTTTGAACTGGGCTTGCTCCTTTTTAGCCAAAATCGCCGTTCTGGCGGTGGATTTGGTGAGGCCCGCGCACAGCTGCTCACCGTTCACGAAGCCTGCCCTCGCTACGATGCAGACGTTCCCTACACCTTGGGCAGCATCGCCTATGCCGAAGGTCAGTTCGAAACAGCATTGGAGTGGTTTGACCGTTTTATTCGTTGGGAATCCATCACCGGTAAACCGCATTCACCCCGGTCCCAACGCCGGCTCGAAGACGTCCAAAAAAACCTGCCGGAAATTCAGTTTCTCATCGAATACAATGCCCATGCCGACAGTCCCCCGCCTCAGGTTTTGGCATCTGTAGCGACACGGGACCAAGAATACCTGCCCGCCCTATCAGCCGATGGAACCCTGCTGTTCTTTACCCGTGCAGGAGAGCGCAAGGCCAAAGGCGATCTGGTGAGCAAACCCTTTGAAAAGTTCACCTGGGCCCGACGCCCCGGCCCCTCGGAAGCATTTGACAATGGAACGGCCATGGAAGACCCTTTCAACCGCACTTCAGGCTATGGTGGGGCTTCCATCTCCGTAGACAACCGCTCTCTTTTTCTGGCCGTCAAAACACCTGTCCCCGGCCACCCAGAAAACATCGACCTGTTCTCAGCGCGCTATTCATTGCTCGAGGATACTGGAGATGAAACGGTGTACCTCTGGAGTGAGCCGCAAGCATTGGATGCCTTGAATACACCTGACGGGTGGGAATCCCAGCCCGCTGTGAGTCCAGATGGGCAGTGGCTCTTTTTTGCAGCGGTGCGTCCAGGAACCACCACCGATGCGCAAGGCAATCCCACCATAGACATTCTGGCGAGCCCCCTTCAACCCGATGGGCATTGGGGCGCAGCATCCGTATTGCCCGCCCCCATCAACAGCTCATTTAGCGACAAGGCGCCCTATTTGCACCCCGATGGACACACCCTGTATTTTGCGTCAAACCGGACGCCGGGTGGCGGAGGCTATGACATTTGGGTCAGCCGGTTGGACAGTACAGCTTTGCCCACCGATCCCGATGGCTGGTCGAGACCTGTCAACGTAGGCACTCCTTTGAACACCCCTGGGGACGAGCATGGACTGGTGACCTCTGCCGATGGCAAGACGGCCTACTTTTCCAGCCGAAGACAAGGGACCAGTGGGCTTGACATCATGACTTGGACACTCCCCGAACCCCTGAGGGCACGGGCGTCGGTGGTGGTCAAAGGTCAACTTGACATCAGCGATGAACTGGCGAATACCCCCATCGATTTGGAACTGCGCTATGCCCAAAGCCGAAGGGCCCAGGCCATCGAGCTGGGCGATGATGGCGCTTTTGCTGCGGTCGTTGACCTCGCCACCAAGGAAGACGTGATCATGTTAGCCAAAGCCGAAGGCGCGGCATTCAGCGCTGGACTGGTCATCGACAGGGACGAAAGCGAACCCGCACTGGTGACCGCGAACCTCAGCGTCCGCTCAGTCAAAGAAGCCAATGCTGCATTCGAAATCGAAGACATCCATTACGCTTCAGGGTCTGCCGAGATTGGACGGTCCAGTTTGCTGCTTTTGGATCTTTTTGCAGAATACCTCAATCAGGCAGGCTTGAATGTAGAAATCGGCGGACATACCGATGACATTGGCAGCGATTCCGACAACCTTTCCCTGAGCGAAGCTCGGGCACAATCTGTGCGGAACTACCTGGTTTCTCAGGGAGTCTCAGCGTTAAGCATCAGCGCAAGGGGCTACGGAGAAACCCGCCCGCGGGCAGACAACAGCACTGAGAAAGGACGTGCCCGCAACCGCCGCACCGAGTTCAGCATCACCCAATAAAGCCTCCCTTGGGTTTACGGCACGTTGCCGGTGAATAATTCACAGGAGGGGCCTCCAAAACAGGGCAAGCCAAGGGCGATTTTCACGTTGTCCATGCACGTCCCCATGCTGTCCCTTTTTTCTTCCTCCTCCTCCGCTTGCCCGAAAGCCCCGTTTGCATTCAAACGCTGCGCACAATCAGGCATCATCTTGGCTGCGGTTGGCACCCTGCTCAGTGTCCCCACTTCCTTTGCCCAAAGCGCCTCCCTCGTGGGAGGAGAAGTCACGGAGTCTGTCCACCGAAAAGACCCCTCGAATTTCGACCGGGCGCGGCACCACTTTGATCACCATCAATATGCTGCAGCAATCGAATTGTTCGATGCGTGGGTTCAAGAACCTGCAGCTGGTGACGGGGCCGCGGGCGACCGAAAAGCCTTGATGCAAGTGGAAGCCGAGTACAGCGCGGCACTCTGCGCCATGTACCTCTACCACAAGGATGCCGTTTGGCGCATTGACCGTTTTATCGAAAAGCATCCCGAATCCACTTGGGTTCCCAAGCTTCAATGGGCCTTGGCCAACTATGAGTACCGCCGACGCAAATGGGCCAAGTCCATCGATTCTTTTGACGCGCTCAATCCGAGAAGGCTTTCAAAGTCCATGCGCACGGAATATCACTTCAAACGGGGCCATGCGCGCTTCGAAACAGGTGATCTCGAAGGTGCCCGGGGAGACCTGCTGCGCGTCAAGGAAGATCCCGCTGCACAGCCCGAGTTTCTGGAAGCATCTGAATACTACCTCGCCCACATCGCGTTTGCAGAGGACAGACTGACCACGGCATTGGAAGCCTTTGAAGCCCTTTCTGCCATCGATGCATTCAAGGATGCCGTCCCCCTCTACATCGGGCAAATCCTGTACCGGTTAGAACGCTTTGATGAATTGGCGGCCAGGGCGCCCGAGTGGCTTTCCGAAGAGCGCGACCTGGCAGGAGGAGACCGCAATGAATTGACCCGCATGCTGGGTGAGGCCCTGTTTCACCTTGGCGATTGTATGTCGGCTTCGCCCTATTTGGAATCGGCATGGAGCAACGCAGACCCCCAAGAACGCACCCCGGGTTTTAGCTACATCGTCGGCTCCTGCCGATTGTCTACTGGAAACCCCGGAACGGCCATCACCGCACTCATGCGGGCCACGGGCGGCGAAAGTGCGCTGGATCAGTACGCGACCCATGCGATGGGACGCGCTTATTTGGAATTGGATGAAAAGCCCAAAGCGCAGGCAGCCTTTGAAAAGGCAGCCACCATGGACCACGACCTCGAGGTCCGGGAGGACGCCCTGTTCAATCAAGCCAAACTCGCCTTTGAGACGGACTTCAACCCTTTCAACGACGCCATTGCCGCATTTGAACAGTACTTAGAAGAATACCCCGACAGCCCGCGCAGGGACGAGGCCTATGGATTCCTGCTCGATGTCTACCTGACTACGCGCAACCATGTCAGGGCACTGGACGCATTGGACAAAATCCAGCGGAAGGCCCCCAAGGAAAAGAAAGCCTACCAAAAGCTGGCCTTCAACCATGGTGTCGATCTGTTCCAAAGCGGGCAATTTGACCAGGCCAACGCCTTCTTTAAACGCAGCAGGAGCTTTCCTGAGGATGCCACCTTGGCCGCCGAAAGCCACTACTGGCAGGGAGAAATTTCCATGAAGTCCGGCAGCGATGCCCCCGCACTCAGCCACTACCGCACTTTCCTCAACGCCCCTGGCGCCTTCAACTCAACCAAGTACAACGAGGGGGAATACGGCGCAGGGTACGCCCTGTTTCGTCAGAGAAAATACCGAGATGCGCAGGTGTCCTTTCGCAAATATGCCGATGCCGAATCTGGGGCTGGACCTGGAGGGCACCGCGCAGATGCGCTGCTGCGAATTGGCGATTGCTTTTACATCGACAAGGACTACGGACGTGCCGTCAATGCTTACGACAAGGCCCTCGACGCCGGCACTACACAGCAACAATACACCCGCTTCCAAAGGGCCCGGTGCTTGGGACTCAACGGCGACCTGCCCGGTGAGGTCGAAGGCATGACAGGCCTGCTTGAGGCCCATCCAGAGACCACATTCAAGGGAGATGCCCTGACCGCGATTGGCAAGGCAGAAATCGAGCGGAATCAAATGTCCGAAGCCAAGTCTGCTTTTGAGCAAATTCGGTCCGAATTGCCCGGCAGCCCTTTTGCCAAACACGCATTGGTCGACCTCGCATTGATCGCCATCAAGCAGAACCGTCCCGAAGACGCATTGGCATTGTGGGACAACATTTCCACCCGGTATCCCGACGATGAAGTCACCAAGGATGCTTTTTTGCTGGTCGAACCCCTCCTCGTGGAACGCGGACAGCTGGACAACCTCCCCGATGTGGTGGGCTTGACCGAAGACGACATCGCAGAAAAGACCTACGCTGCCGCCCAAGACCTGGCGCTCTCGGGCGACTGCGCTTCCGCTGCACCCAAATTGGAGCAGTTCATCGAGAAGTATCCCAACAGCATCCGCTTGTTGGCTGCGCGGTTCCACCTCGGTCAATGCCACTTCGACAGCGACAATGGCTCCGGCGCACTGGAAGCCCTCGAAGCGGTCATCGCCGCTCCTTTGAGCGACTACCACGAACCCGCCTTGGTCATGGCCGCCACGTTGCGTTACAACCGGGAAGCATTTGACGCGGCATTGAACCACTACCAGCAACTCGAACAAGTCGCCGTTCTCAAGCGCCATGTCTTGGAAGCGAGAATTGGCATCATGCGCTGCAGCAGGGCATTGGGCGATGGCGAAACCGTCCTGGCATACGTAGGGCCCATTCTCGAGGACAGCGGCACTCCAGAGGACATTCGCACTGCGGCGCATTACAACAGGGCCTTGATCCTCATGGACAACAACAGCCCCGAGGCCAAAGCCGACCTACAAGTCCTGGCAAAAGGAGGTCCCCACGCAGAAGAAGCCACCCACCATCTCGCCGCATTGATCCTCGAGGCAGGCGATCCTGTGGCGTGTCAAGCCGCCATCTTCGATCAGCTCAACCGGTTTGGCGGAGGAAGCGATTGGTCCTTCCACAGTTTCTTGCTCCTGGCAGAAACCTACATCGCGCAGGAAGACTACTTCCAAGCGCGCACCACCATCGATCAGTTGCAGAGCAACATCCAAGAGCCCTGGGTACAAGATGCCTGCTTGGACATGCTCGATCGCATCGTACAACTCGAGCAACCTGTCGCCGCCCCTTCAGACAGCACGTCTGCGGGTGATACCCCCAATTTCGAAGAAGAATGATCAACGTCCCTCAACTCCGCTTTTCGGGAGCCAGCGCCTTGTGTGCCACATTGGCCCTCGGCCTGGCATGGCCACTCATGGCGCAGGACAGCCTGCAGGTCACCTTTGTGGGCGACAGAGAACTTTATCTGCGAGAAGTCGACAAGCCCACAGACTCACCCCGTGCGGTTGACCTGGGCATCGAGCGTCCCGAGATCGGTTACGCCCCCATATCCAAGCGCACTTCGCCACCGCCTGTTTCACGCACCATCGCCCCCATCGCGGTCAAAATGGACGCCCCCTTGCCCCGCCTTTATGCGGGACATGCCCGCGCTGGTTTCGGACTCTACGCCTCGCCCCTTTTGGAAGTGCATCTGGGCGACACCCGGAGCCGACAAGGTTCTTGGGGGCTGTCTTTCCGACACCTGAGTTCAGCTGGATCCACCGGAAAGGACAGCGTTGGAGTGGACGAAGGCTGGTCCAAGAACGCCGTGAACGGTTACTTCAGACGCTTTGTCAAGCGCAGCAGCGTAACGGCTTCTGTATTTCTGGAAAGGGACGCTTGGGGATTGCATGGACTGGACCTCACTGCAGCCTCAGAAGGGCTTTTTTCGGCCCCCAACGACCGTCAGAACTACGGAACAATAGGTGCTGCTTTGCGCTTGCAAAACCACGAAAGAGACAGCAGTAAAGTGCACCGCAACCTGGCCCTGTCGTATTCTCGACTATCCATCGGGGTCTCTCCAACCCCGGGCAACCTCCCGCAACCCGACATCCTCCAATCACCTGGCCGTGAAAACCTCATAGAGGCCACAGGTAAACTGCATACCCACCGCGATGGCGCGCGTTATGACCTGGATTTTGAGGCCCACCTGACGGGATCGCAACTCGAAGCTGTTGGCGACTCCACCGCTGCCAACATCAACCGCAGCGCCGCGTTGATCGGCGTGCGGCCTTCTGTGACCAAAGAGCGCGGCGCATATATGGTCAAAGCTGGCGCTGGCCTGTGGATTGACGCGCGGGGCGCACAGCCGTTTCACTTCTACCCCATGGCAGAGGTGAGGTTCCGTTTGCTCGACGACGTATTTGTACCCTACGGTGGTGTAGATGGCGGCATGCAGCGCAATGCCATGCACGACCTGATTGACCAGAATCCCTTCTTCGATGCCCGATACAATGCAGGTAATTCTGCCTTGCGCGGAGCCCTGTCCAACACCAACAGGGCCCTGGAATTGTACGGTGGTCTGAGGGGCAAATTGACCCGTGACCTCGCGTTCAATGCCCAAGCGCGCACCACACGTTTCCGCGAGTTCCAATACTGGGTCAACGAACCGGGGCTTGACAGCGCAGGACAAAGGTTCAGTGCCGCTTACGATTCTCTGACTGTGGCCAGCGTCATAGGCGAGGCGACATATCGGGGCCAAGGTCCCCTTGAACTGAGTGCACGTGCCGAATTCCACACCTATGGAACCGGCGGGCAACCCTACGCCTGGTACCAACCCCGCACGCGGTTTTCCGCTTCCGGAAAATGGAACCTCGAAGAACTCCTTTTCTTAGAATTGGGGCTCGAAATTGTGGGCGCCCGTTATGCCCCAAGCCGCGTGCCTTTTGCCCAAATCTTGGGGGGTGAAGATGAAATTCAAACTGCAGCAGAAGACGTCGGGCCTGTCATGGGAGGCACCACCTCCATTTTTGCCCGAAAACTTCCTGCTTACACGGCCCTCGATTTGGGGGTTGAATACCGCTATAACGCCCGGCTTTCGCTGGGTCTAGAAGCCAAAGGACCACTTGGGTCTACGGAAATCTTCAACGGCTATGGAGCACAGCGCATGGGCGTCATGATGATGGCCTCCTACCGGTTCTAAACCCTCGACATCCGCACAAACTGCACACTGGACTTGCCGGGTGTTGAAAACCCCACAAAACGGCAACAAAAGTGTTGAAAACAGTGGCCTTTCAAAGCCCCTGAAATCACCTGTTTCATCAGGTTGTGGGTTATTTTCGTGGGACGTCAAAAATCGCGGAGATGAGCGAAGAGAAGAAGAACAATTACGGAGCGGACAGCATTCAGGCCCTGGAGGGAATGGAGCACGTGCGCAAGCGTCCCTCGATGTACATCGGAGACGTGGGCGCCCGGGGATTGCACCATTTGGTTTACGAGGTCATAGACAACTCCATTGACGAGGCTCTGGCCGGTCACTGCGACACCATCGATGTGGCGATCACGCCGAGTAACGGCGTTACAGTCCACGACAATGGCCGGGGCATCCCGGTCGCCATGCACACCAAAGAAGGCATAAGCGCCTTGGAGGTCGTGATGACCAAGATTGGTGCCGGAGGTAAATTCGACAAGGACAGCTACAAGGTCTCTGGCGGACTCCACGGAGTGGGTGTCAGCTGTGTGAACGCACTCTCCATTCACCTGCGCGCCGAAGTGCACCGCGAAGGCAAGATGTGGGAGCAAGAGTACAAGCAAGGAAAGGCCACCTACCCTACCCGGGAAATTGGAACCACCGACCGCACCGGTACTTCTGTGACGTTTCAGCCTGACCCTGAGATCTTCACAGACACCCTCGAATACAGCTATGACACCCTCGCCCGCCGCTTGCGCGAGCTTTCGTTCCTCAACAAGGGCATCACACTGACGCTCACAGATGAGCGGGTGACCGATGAAGAAGGAGAACATCCCACAGAGCAGTTCCACAGCGAGACTGGACTCAAGGAATTTGTAGCCTACATCGACCAGAACAGGGAGCAGCTCATTGCTGACGTGATCCACGTCGAAGGTGAAGTAGACGACATCCCCGTCGAAGTGGCGATGATCTACAACACTTCGTTCAACGAGAGCCTCCACAGCTACGTCAACAACATCAACACCCACGAAGGCGGCACCCACCTAAGCGGTTTCCGCCGTGGACTGACCGACACTTTGAAAAAGTATGCCGACGGATCGGGCATGCTCGACAAGCTCAAGTTCGACATCAGCGGAGACGACTTCCGCGAAGGGCTCACCGCCATCGTCAGCGTTAAGGTCATGGAGCCCCAATTTGAAGGGCAAACCAAAACCAAGCTCGGCAACAAGGAGGTGACCAAGGCCGTATCCCAAGCCGTTCGCGGCATGCTCTCCGATTACCTCGAAGAGCATCCCAACGACGCCAAGACCATCGTTCAGAAGGTCATCCTCGCAGCGCAAGCACGCCACGCCGCGCGCAAAGCACGCGAAATGGTTCAGCGGAAGACGGTCATGGGCGGTTCTGGATTGCCAGGTAAGCTCGCCGACTGCTCAGAAAAGGACCCCGCCTTGTGCGAAGTGTTCCTCGTTGAGGGTGACTCTGCTGGAGGTACGGCCAAGCAAGGCCGCGACCGCTTGTTCCAGGCCATCCTTCCACTGAGGGGTAAAATCCTCAACGTGGAAAAGGCCATGCACCACAAGATCTTCGAGAACGAAGAGATCAAGAACATCTACACCGCGCTTGGCGTAACTGTGGGCACCGAGGAAGACGAACGGGCCCTCAACATGGCCAAGCTTCGCTACCACAAGGTGGTCATCATGTGTGACGCGGACGTCGACGGCAGCCACATCGAAACGCTCATCTTGACGTTCTTCTTCCGCCACATGAAGGAGCTGATTGAAAATGGGTACATCTACATCGCGACACCGCCGCTTTACTTGGTGAAGCGCGGGTCTAAGCAGAGCTATGCTTGGGACGATGACCAGCGCGACCGCTTGGTGATGGAGTTCAAAGGCAAATCCGATGCCAACGTCGGCATCCAACGCTACAAGGGTTTGGGTGAGATGAACGCAGAGCAATTGTGGGACACCACCATGAACCCTGAGTTCCGCACCTTGCGCCAGGTGACCATTGAGAATGCCGCCGAAAGCGACAACATCTTCTCCATGCTCATGGGCGACGACGTACCGCCCCGCCGGGAATTCATCGAGGCCAACGCCAAGTACGCCAACATCGACGCGTGAGCGCGGCCCCTCGCCGCACCATTTGGATCACCGGCGCCTCTTCAGGCATTGGAGAAGCTGTGGTGCGCGCCTGCCACAGCCGCGGTGACCGGCTTGTTGTGTCGGCCCGAAAGCAGGCTTCTTTGGCCGCTTTGGCCCAAGAGATTGGAGCAACAGATGCTGTCCTTGCCCCCTTTGACCTCGCCCACACCGATGGATTGGCCGGGTTGGTGGAGCGTGTTTGGACAGACACCGGCGGCGTTGATGTCGTGGTGCACAGTGGTGGCATCAGCCAAAGAAGCAAGCTCATTGAAACGGACCCCGCAGTAGACCGGGCCATGATGGAGGTCAATTACTTTGGCACCTTGGCCTTGACCAGGACCCTCCTGCCATACATGATCGCTGCCGGCGGCGGTCATTTTGCCGTGGTCACCAGTTTGATGGGCTTGTTTTCGGCCCCGCTCAGGTCGGGATATGCAGGCGCCAAGCATGCCATGCACGGCTGGTTCGAGGCCCTCAGGGCTGAGCACCACAACGATGGCATTCGCGTCACCATGGTGGCCCCCGGCTTTGTTCAGACGGCCATATCGCTCAACGCACTCACCGGAAATGGCTCGCCGCAAGGCACCATGGATGACGCCACCGCACAGGGCATCACGGCCGAGCAGTGTGCCGCCGTCATCTTGCGCGGAATCGACCGCAACAAAGCGCTGGTCACCCCTGGCAAAAAAGAAGTACTCGGCTACTGGCTCGGGCGCTTTGCACCCGGCCTGTTGCGCCGGATTGCCCGACGCGCCAAGGTCACCTGACCTCAGACAAATTCACGGCCAGCCACATCGAGGACTTTCGTGGTCTTCTTGAGCGTGCGGAGGACCAAAAAGATGACGAAAGCGGTCAAGAGTGCATAGGCCCAGAAATTCTGGAAAATGCAGGCTGGCGAAGAAAAGAACGACGCCTGTAATCCAGCCTCACGAAAACCGTGCAGGCCATCCACCCAAGCGAAGCTCAAGAACATGGCGAAAAACCCGTTGTATTCGCGCTTGAGCACATTGCGCAAGGAGAACCCCACATCGGGAGACTTCCACTGGCCCAAGGCGGGCCAAAAAGCGGGAACTTGAGACGACCAATCGAGGTACGCTTGACCAAATTTGCCGCGCAAGAACTGCTCTTCGGCAAACATGATGCGCTCATAGTACAAGGCATAGACCAACAGAAATGCCACGGCGAACCAAAGGTGGCCCATGTACAAAACGATGCCGAGCCACATCAACAGATTGCCCAAATACAGCGGGTGGCGGCACATGGAATACATGCCTTTCGTGTTCAATGACTCCGCGACTTGGCCCTCTTTGGTGTTGCGACCAGAAGTGCCCGCAGGTGTAAACCCAACGCACAACCCCCTCACCTTCTGACCGGCCATTCCCACGGCCAGGCAAACCAAAGGCCACACCCACGTCGCATCCGGCGAAGGCGACATCACCGCCCATGAAACATCGCCAAACAGCACCACCGGCACCGCGCCGAAGAACAACAGCAAGGGCAGAAAGCTCCGCCAGCGGAACAGCCAATTCCCTGACCGGTCCATTTCCTCAATCAATGCCATCAGTCAAAAATGGGTTGGTTCCAACGCTTCAATGAATCGGTGGCGACAATGCCGGACAAGACCTCTACGGTCAATCCATCGGAAAGTCCAAGCTCCACGTCGCGGCGTTCAAATTGCTGCGGCC
>ERZ807291.7231-NODE-7231-length-12979-cov-8.240792_pt1 | contig 12979 bp, 10 predicted proteins | sample MGYA00521257_ERZ807291 | MGnify/ENA primary metagenome ERZ807291 (study PRJEB31413, sample SAMN03169783) | marine metagenome | biome: Marine; feature: Water; material: Subsurface seawater | place: North Sea | collected 2011-04-28 | depth 1 m m ...
TATGCCAATTAAACTGGCTTTTAATGTCAGTTTAATGACATATCATTTTTATAGGCGGTAAATACTTCGATCTATTCGCGCGTATGGCGTCCATTAAGTCGCGCGCTGGAGTGTCCCGAAAGTCATTTTTACTTTACCCTAGGGTTTCTTTCATCTTTAGGTAAATCGCATTTGTCCAACCAAACCCATGCTGCACCGCATATTCACCACCTGTCGCTAAGTTTTCTACATCCACTACATTATATTTCTCAAAAATACGCCCAGTTCTTAGGTAACCAGATTCTACGGTATGGAGCCAGCAACGAGCTGATTTGTCCGCCAACTTTATGAAGCCATACCGACGTAGGCCGACAAAACAGATCCATTGTAATGGCGCCCAGCCGTTGGGAGAATCCCACTGATGTGGGGTTCTAACTGTGGAACTCGCCCAACCGCCAGACATTAACAAGAGACTTTCAAGATAGGAGGCTACTTTCTCAGCCTGCTGCTGAGTCGCCAGCCCAAAAAACAAGGGATAAACCATTGCTAAGCTGTGACGCCCAGTTGGCATACCATTGGATACAAAAAGATCCGAGAATGTACTAGCATCGCTACAGAAAAACTTATTTTGGATAACTATCTGCCTTGCGTTCGCCAAGGATTTATAATGACTCACTCTTCCCGGACAAGCTACTTTGGCACTAGCTGCGAGCAATTGCTCAACACGGCACAGAATACAATTAAGATCTATAGGAATAATGTCGCAAGTCTCGATTGAAGATGGATCATATGGATCTGCAAACCAACGCGAAGAAAAATCCCAACCTGATTCAGCACCGGCGCGAATATGTCTATAAAGTTTTTTGGGATGGCCGACTTGTTGGCCTAGCGCATAGTCCTCCCAATAACTTTCTGGCCGAGGCGAATCAAGATCGTCCCAATATCGATTGAAAATACATCCATCTACCTTTATCGCGCGAGTGCAATCCTTGCTCGACATAGTTTTATCAATCCCAGCCATCCAAAACTCATACTCAGTTTCCATAGCCGAGAAGTAACGGCAATAAATCTTCTCATCACCCAGAGTAGTCGCAAGCAAGTCAACCATAAGAGAGAAGAAAGGAGGTTGTGAACGCGAGGTATAATAAGTTCGATTGCCGTTTGGTACGAAACCAATCGAGTCAATTAGATAAGCAAAGTTTTCTACCATATCACTTAGTAACAAGGTATTTCCTGATCCAGCTAGACCTAACATAGTAAAATAACTGTCCCAGTAATAGACCTCTTTGTAAACAGGTAATGTTTGACCATTGATATCGGTCTCGGTCACTTCAAATGCACCGCCTTTTGCGGTCAGATCATCGGCGGCCTGGAGAATATTGTTCAGTGTTTTCTGTATAGTCATAATAATATTTCGACAGTTAGCCTAAAGATCGCCAGAGATAAACTCGGCATTTTTATACTGTGGATTAGGGTATTGATAAAACCCAATGTTAGATTTTTCACCGAGCTTTCCGAGGAGCTAAGTCGTTGTACTCTGGCGGCGCGGGAAACCCCTGTGAAAGCCATTGAGAACCACACGGAATGATATATATCACCACCTACTAGACTAAAACCAGCCCTTGGGTTTCCGTTTCAGCCCTTAATCGATGAGGGCTTGATAGGTCGTCAACTGCATCAACTCCCTCACTGGATAAGTGCCGTCTGGCATCAATTGCGTATGTACGATACCTACCAATTGTTCCTCCAAATCGACCCAAAAATGCGTGGTGGCTGCTCCGCCCCAACCATACGTGCCAGGCGACACCGGCAAACCCGCTATTGCGGGGTTAGTGACAACGGAGCCGGTTATGCCAAAGCCTATTCCCCATGAACGCCCGCTACCCAACGTGCCCTGTAAACTGGTGAGCGGATCTTCACCGATTGCCGATGTCATATGATTCGACATCATAAATTCGACAGTTTTACGGCCAATCAACCGCTTACCCGAGAACTCGCCGCGATTGGCTAACATTTGCGCAAACTGAAGATAATCCGACACCGTGCCAACCAGACCAGAACCACCCATTTCTATTGACGGCGGATTTCGGTAAGGACTTGTGCTTGGGTCATCTAGTAAAGTTAAACCGCCATTTGGCGCCGCAGGAGAATAATTGGCTGCAAAACGCTCAAGCTTCGCCTCTGGCACATAAAAACCAGTGTCGTTCATTTGCAATGGGCCAAATATTCGCTGCTGTAGAAACTCGCCAAAGGACTGACCTGAAATCACCTCAACAAGTCGACCCAACACATCCATGCTGACACTGTAGTTCCACTGATCACCTGGCTGCGCGACTAGCGGCATTTTACTGAGTTTTTCACTCCACTGGCGCAGTCCGGAGGAACCCATCGAATCCGCAGATGATGCCGCTGTCATGCCCTCTTCAGGCGAGCCAGCCAGCGATACCGAGGCAACTACCCCATTATCCCTATACATCGCACCTACGGTCGTTGGGAGGTAGTCATAGGTTAACCCAGAGGTATGCGTAAGAAGCTGATGAATAGTGATCGGGCGCGCTGGTTCAGTCATCATTTTGCCGTCTTGCATACCGATATAAACTTCCATTTCTGCAAACTCAGGAAGGTATTTTGATATTGGATCATTGAGCAAGAACTGCCCTTCTTCAAAAAGCATCATTACCGCAACGCCCGTTACAGGCTTAGACTGGGAATATAGGCGGAAAATCGTGTCCTTCTCCATCGGTAGAGCTCGCGCCACATCCCGCAGCCCACTGGCTTCAAAGTGAACCACGCGACCCCGGCGAGCTACTAGGGTCACTGTGCCAGGTATTTTCTGCTCGCTGATAAGCGATCGCATTGTTTCGCCAATACGTTCAAGGCGCTCAGTGGACATGCCCACGTGCTCAGCTTTGGTGAGCTTAATGTCTGCTGCCGCTGCGTTGCCTGTGGGCGCAAAAGGACACGCAGAAAATATAACTACGGCCGTTAAAAAAATAATTCTGATCATTAGAAACTCCTAGACACACAAAACGGAAGGCCAATGAACAACAAAAAACGCCACTTAACATGACTGATAAGTGGCGCAAAGGTGTCGCTCATGTGTTGGACGAAGCTTAGTTAAAGTGCTTGGTGACTGTTACCCCATAAGTGCGAGGTGGTCCGAATACGCGGGTGCCATTACCCAGCGCAAGATTGTCTGACATCTGTACCATGTATTCCTTGTCAGCGAGATTGCGGCCCCATGCGATCACTTCCCAGTCTGCGCCGAAGTATGCAGATATCCTTGCATTCACTACCCAATAATCATCCGATTCCGAAAGTGGTAAGTTAAGAGAGTCGTGATATGCCTCACTCTGGAAACGGCCATCAACTGCAATAGAAGCCGGAATCGTGTCAGTGAGATTAAACGCATATTGCACTTCCACATTGGCCGAGAACTCAGGCGCATCTGGCTGTTCGTTGCCTTTCGGGATGACACCAGTACCGGCGACAAATGATTCCAGTTCGGTATCCAGGATACCAATACCCAACAAGGCTGACAGGCCATCAATAGACTGCGAGTTCCAGCGGCTCATTAGGTCAACACCGAAGATGGTCGCGCCTTTCACGTTACTCAAGCGACTGATTTGAACAGCGCCACTGCTATCACTAATGAAGGTTTGGACATCTTCATAATCATAGTAGAAGACACTCGCCTCATAGCTGAGCCCGTAGTCAGACAACTGGCCTTTCGCGCCAACTTCAAATGCCGTCAGTACTTCTGCATCATAAGGAATTAGCTGTTGGTCAGACGTCACCACGCCGGTGAAGAATCCGCCACTTTTGGTGCCTTGAGATGCGCTGGCATAAAGCAGTGCGGAATTCAGATTCCAGTTCAAGCCAATTTTCCAATCAACGCTGGTGTCATCAATTGAGTCGTCGACTTCAGCAAGCCGAACTGGACCCAAGCCTACTGGTGTGCCTGAAACGAAGCTGAATGGCGCTTCTGTGGCTAGATCGTCTGTGAACCCAAAGTTAGACTTGTCTTCGTCGGTGGCGCGTAAGCCGAGGATTAACGTCATGTCTTCGTTGAATGCCCATTCTATATTCGCAAAGACCGCTTTGGAGGTTGCTTCAATGTCAGCGGCCGAAAAGGCCGTGGTGTTGAGTAAAGTTCGGAAGTCACCAGCGTAAGTTGTGCGTATTTTATCTTTGGAATAGAACGCGCCAATCTGCCAGACGACATTGCCCTTTTCGCCAGCCAATCGCAGTTCCTGGGAAAGCTGCTCGACCTCATCGGTATTGTTGAAATCCATTATCGGATCGGGGCTTGCGTCTACATCAGCAGCATAGAGTCGATCAAAATCAATGTAGCCGGTGACTGACGTTAACGTACCAAACGACAGGTCAGCATCGACTCGCAAGGTGGAGATAAACTGATCCAGTTCATAGTCGGGATCTATGGAGTAGGTTCCTGAATAAGGATCATCGCTGGGGTCGCTGTAACCAATAAAGTTGGAGCAACCTGGTTCTCCAGGACAGTTTGCTTCAGTAGGAGTTGGCACCGCGCCAAAATACTTGGGGATTCCCAATTCGCTGTCGGCATCCTGCTGTTCCAGTTTAAACAGTACCGTAGTCGTATCAGAGGGCATCCAGAGGAGCTGTCCACGGACCATGGTGATATCCCGTTCACCTACGTTGGTGCCACCATCGGTAAAGTACCCTTCATTCTGCTGGATACTTTTACCTGCGATTCTAATGGCCACTGTATCGGATACTGGCACGTTAGACATACCTTCTAGTTCCAGAGTATCGTAGTTTGCCGCCCCGAGACTTAAGCGACCACTTTGCTCATCACGGTTAGGTTTAGCCGTCACAATATTCAGTGCGCCAGCGGTTGAATTTCTGCCGTACAGTGTGCCTTGCGGGCCTTTCAGTACTTCCATTTGCTGCAAATCAAAAAAGTCTGAACTAAGCAATGCCAGAGAGCTCAATGACAATTCGTCAATGTATACTCCCGTTGCAGGGTTATTGGCGGCGTTGAAATCATTCAAACCAACACCGCGCACGGTGATAATCGGCATGAGCCCCGGAATATTCTCCTTAACGGAAACGTTAGGGGCGAACATGCCAACATCAGTGATCATATTGAGTCGACGATCCTTGATTTCCTGTTCTCCGGCGACAGAAACACTAATGCCAACGTCCATCAGGCTCTGGGAGCGTTTTTGTGCCGTAACGACAATCTCCTCAAGAACCCCCACCCCGTGCTCGGTCTTATTGCTTGCGGTATCTTGCGCAGTAGCTGTCCCACCGAATAATGCCGCCGCAACGGCCGCAATTAACCCAACTTTTTGCTTCATTGTTTTTTCCCTATTATCGGCTTCATCCGTATCATCGGCTTCATCCGTTTTTAAAATTCTCAGTACCCCACCACGACTAAACTTTGCTGCCAGCCCGGTACCCGCTAGCAGGGCGTCGATACCTCTCTGCAGCGAATAGCTGCCCCTTAATGCGTCGGCGAACTTATCGCGAACCAAATCGTTCGAGAACACCAGCGTTAAGTCAGCCTGTTCAGCAAACTCGATGAGTGCGGTACTGACCAACTGCTGGGGAATATTGAAGTCGAACTCACGTTCGGTTGTTGTCGCTTGTGCTAAAACCTTTGAGCCAAAGCTCAGTAGCAACAGCGACAGACAGAGGGCTTGGATTCCGCCAGCAATGCGTTTTTTACGCGCTCGCATTGATGACGATCCAAATGGATTTTTCCATGAAGGGCTTATACATTTTTATCGACTGCTTAGCAATATGCGGCTCTCTTCGTCAAATTCGTGGTTAATATTTAAGTTTATTCTCAGCAGCTCCAACAATGTCTCCACATCCCCGGTTCGAAAGCGCCCGGTTATAACTACTGACTTCAAGCCTTCATCCAACAGAACAAATTCAACAGCGGTGTATCGTTCTACTTCTCGCAGCGCTTTTTCCAGAGGCTCGGAGCGAAAAATTAAACGCCCTTCCTTCCAGGACAGCTTGACCTCTATATCGTCAGAGCTGACGATTTTTTTTACGGCACTGGGATAACCTAACAACATCTCTTCACCGGCCGTCAGCGTATTGCCTGCTAATTGTGCTAAAACCGGCGGCTCTGCAAAGGAAGGGGTAGTGGCATCAGTACCGCTGGGCGATGGCGCAGAATCCGAGTGAATTCCGACAACGACCTTGCCCTCGGTTACCAAAACCTCAACAGAATGATCTTCGGTGATCTCGACGGTGAATTCGGTACCTTTGGCTTGTACGATCTGGTCAATCGCCAGGACTGATAAGGGACGTTCCTCTTTTGCAACTCGAACCAGAATTTCACCACGCGCAAGATGCAGCACGCGCGCGGACGGCGTGTAGGCCAGGGATAGCTGGCTGTTCGTGTTCAATACTATTTCGCTGCCATCGGGTAGCAGCACAGTTTTTTGCTCGCCGATCGCCGTCTCGTAGGACGCGATTTGTGTCGGTTTTATCGAGTTACTATTGAAACCGGTCCCTAGCCCCGACAGCAACAGGGTAGCGCATACAGCCAATACAACTAGGCTGGCAGCAATAGCCGGCCCTATCACCCATCGTCGATGACGAGCTGTGACCTGCTCCTGATGATTTCTAACTTCGAGAGGAAAGAAATCGGCCAGGCGGGCGAGCGCATCGGTTTTATCCCATACTGCCGCAACTTCCAGCAGCACATCGTGATTCTTAGGGTTTTCATCTAACCATGCGTTAAAGGCTGCCTTGTCGTGTACTGTCAAGATGCCCTCGTCTAATTTCAATACCCAGCGACTGGCGGCTTCAAGTCGCTCATCGTCACGAGAGATCGATACTACCGTATTCATAGTTCACCTCCGGGTCGTCTTCTAGACGACCCCGCATTGCTATTCCTTGAAGTTAAGTGCCTCCCAGCAGGTTGCTCTTGCCTGTCACGCATATACTGCACGCATTTTTTGGTGCCGTTCACGATATGGGTCTCGACCGTTGCTTGCCCCAAACCCATCTCGACCATGATTTCTTTCAGCGTATAGCCGTAGACTTTTTTCAAGATGAAGGCACGTCGACTCTGCTTAGGGAGTTCGCGTACAGCCTCGCAGAACAGCACAAATTCTTCATCAGACACCACCTGAGCGTAGGTCGAGTCAAGCTCCGAAGGTTGTATGCTGTCGATTTCATCGACCCCGTCAGTCAGCCGCGACTCCGCCCGCTTTATATGATCAAGCGATAAGTTTTTTGCGGTACGAAACATAAAAGAATGCAGGTTGCGAATCGCACCCTTATTCTTGACCTGACACACGCGCACGTAAGTTTCCTGGACAATATCTTCGACATCCCTGGGGGGCACAATGCCCATTACAAGCCGAGCAAGCGGCCGTTGCATGGTGATAAATGCGTCCAAAAATCGATCCGATTCAGCCATGGTGTCTCCAACAGGGGGCAATTATGATAGGTTACCTGAAACTTCCCAATCTAGTAAGACGATTCATTGTCGTATTTCCATGAATCCAGACGGAAAGAAATTTCGGGACACCCACAAATTTAAACTGTAATAAGTCACCAAGAATATGGTCGCATTAAAGTATTTGATTCAATCAAACCTTAAGACTTTCTCCCATTCCTGAAAAACCTTGAACAAAAGGTTCAAGCTCTCTAAGCTTTACACCATGTAGCACTAAGTGCCATAGTTAACATTCATGAATAAGAGCATTATATGCTGATACTTAAGGCCAAGGACTTTGGCAAGCGGGCGCCTTAACCCTCCTGACCCATATTCGCAGCGAGCTGGATACCAACGGGTAAACCATCTGCCGTCCAGTGCGTAAACGATATCGCGGGTTGCCCTGTGGCGTTAAACAATGGCGTATTAGCAGCGTACTGGAAAGTTTTTCGAGTCCAGTCAATCGCCGATATCTGATCATCATTCTGATTAAGAAATCCATGCACGGCTGGCGGTGCAGACATGGTACTGCTCAGTATGACGTCAAAATCCTGGAATGCCGCCGCTGTTTCGCGTGATATTCGATTGACATAATCCAGCGCATTAAGTATTTGCGGCGCGTTGGTTCGCGCCCCAAATTCAGCGCAAGTCAGTGTGACGGCTTCAAAATTATCACCATTAGGTCTGTGGACTACGATCCGGACATGGGGTGCAAAACACGTGAGAGATTATGTACTGAGTTAGAAGCTTCAAACGGATTATTAATAGGATCACACTTTTCTGAGCCCACTGCGGGTATTATTGAAAAAACTGCAGATGGCTATAGGTTGAAATTCTACAACAGGTAATTCCGTGGCTTCAAAAAAGTCGTACACCAAAGCTCCTTTTTTCACCAACTACTGTATTCAAATACCGAAAAATTACTCCGGCGCGAATGACACTTACTTACGTCCTCTATTTCCCCGGAAGCAAAAAGGCGTTTATTCCGCCTATACTCGTTCTTATTTCTATCGAGAATTCGAAAAAATTGGCACAAGCCAATTTAGACAGCTACGTTTTTACCAAATATCGATCGCGCAATAACGGTCAACATCACTTCATTGGCACCCTCGTAAATTTCACCAATTTTAGTATCCCGATAAATAGCCTCAATGGGACGCAGCTCACCGGTAGCACCCAGCTCACGTACAAATCCCATTGCACCACAAACCTGCATGGCATCAGAGGCAATTTTGCTCGACAGTTTCGTTGCGTAAGTCTTCGCCATAGGTCCTAATGGTGACTCGGTGCCACCAGTGGTATCTATAACGTAGGCGGCTTTGTAACAGAGGTTTCTGGCATTTTCTAACTCAATGGCATAATTGGCGAAGATATTCTGCCAGTGCTGCATGCTAGATAGCGTTTTACCAAATACTTTCCGTTGCTCCATAAATTCAGTAGCGTGATCAAATGCTGCTTGCCCCAAGCCTACACCCATTGACGCTACAGCTACACGCCCTTCAGTCAGAGCGGACAATGCAACGCGAAGCCCGCGCCCTTTTTGGCCAATAACATTGGCTTCAGGCACAAACACATTGTCAAAGGTGATATCCGACGTTAATTGTGCAAGGTTACCCATTTTCTTGTCTGGATCGCTAACGGTAATACCTTCTTCATCCATCCTGGTGAAGAGCATGGTTAGGCCCTCCTCCGTTTTACATAGAAAAACAAGAACACTTGCCACACAGGCATTGGTAATCCAACGCTTAGCGCCATTAACTCGAAATCCGCCGGGTACAGCTTCGGCTATAGTCGACAGTACATCAGGAGACAAATCGGTGCTCGCCGCTGGTTCACTCGTGGCAAAGCTACCCGTAATTTCACCAGACATCAGCTGAGGCAGATAGGTCTGTGCTATTTCATCAGGAGCAAAACGCAACAATGATGCACCTAACAACGCCATTGGCGCATCGTATAAGGCGGCAGCTGCACCGTTTGAAAAGTAAGCTAGCTCTTCCTCAGCCACTTGAGAGGCCAACAACGGATATTTAAGCCCGCGACCACCCATTTCCTTAGCGTAAGGTATGCGGAGAATACCGGCATCACCCATTTTTTTCATCAGTTCCCAAGGAAAGTTATCCTTATTCTCAGGCGTGGTATTCAATTGGTGAGCTATAGGTGCTAGTTCTTTTTCTGCAAAGGCGCGAACCTCTTGCCTCATAGCTTGCGTCTCTTCGGGTAGCCAAGTATCCACATAGAGGTCGTTAGCGCGACGTCTGGGTAGCTTAGAGTTATGCATAGCAAAAATCCTGTAATTATAGTTTAAGGATAAACCTTCGACTCCATTGCACAATGTATAGCGATAAAACCGGAAGGATTCATATAGATCGTGCTTAAAGCACTCTTGCGAGACGCTCGCGGATTATGTCTTTCGCATCGCTCATAATACGACTGATCAAATCCTGACAGCTTGGGATATCACTGATGAGGCCCGCCACCATACCGCAAGACCAGGCTCCAGCGTCCATATCTCCATCTTGTAAGATCTTGGGATAAACGCCCGCCACTTCGTCACTTATATCTTCAAAAGTAATACCAGCCCCCAATGCCCGCTCTTTTTCGATTATTCGTTCAACGGCCTTATTGTTAAGAACACGCTCCGTGTTACGCAGCGGTCGCATCACTAATTTAGTATCCAGTTCAGATGCCTGAAGAATGGCTTGTTTAACATTATCGTGAACAGGAGCCTCTTGGGTCGCAATAAACCGGGTTCCCATATTTATACCCTCGGCACCCATTGCCATAGCAGCGACCAAAGAACGCGCATCGGCCATACCGCCAGAAGCAAGAAAAGGAATCTCCAATTCATCAGCGGCACGAGGCAATAAAATCATGTTGGGAATATCATCTTCACCGGGATGACCACCACACTCAAAACCATCTACTGACACAGCATCACAGCCAATGGATTGAGCTTTTAGCGCATGGCGAACGGAAGTGCATTTATGGATCACCTTTATACCGGCGTCCTTCAGCATAGGCATATATTGCTCAGGGCTGCGGCCAGCCGTTTCTACAACTTTAACGCCGCCTTTGATAATGGCGTCAATATAGCCAGGATAATCAGGCGTATTAACCGTGGGTAGAAACGTTAGGTTGACCGCAAAGGGCTTCTCAGTTAAATCGCGACATTTAGCAATCTCGTTAGCTAAATCCCCGGCTGAACGCTGAGTCAAACCAGTAATGGTTCCCATGCCTCCTGCATTTGATACGGCTGAAGCTAATTCTGCGTAACCAACAAAATGCATACCGCCTTGCACGATAGGATGCTCAATACCGCAGAGATCTGTAATTCGTGTTTTCATAAAACTACCTTTTAAATTTTCGCTTGATTCAAATGATGATGAGGTAATTTTATTGTTAGAGCAGAAAATATTGAAGTGGCAATATTTACATACCGTATGCTAATATTGCCAGCATGTTAAATATTGCCATTATTGTTCTTGAAAACAGCTATTGCTCAAGTATCAGCGGCTTAATTGATGTACTTCAAATAGCCAACGCCCACTGTCGCCGTATATCACCACAAGCCAAGGAGACATTTAGTTGGTCGCTGGTTACGGAACGCCCCCGCGACCCCGTTAAAGTTAAGGGAGGGATTCGTCTGATCGCTGACGCCTCATTACAAAGCGTTGATAAGTTCGATCTGGTGTACCTGCCCGGTGTTTTCTATCCAGGTGCAAAGAAATTTTCACAATGGCTGAAGGGTCATCAAGGTCTCTACAAACGCTTGCGAGAATGGGCTGATAAGGGCATTAAAATTGCCGCTAACTGCACAGCCACCTTCATGCTTGCTGAGTCGGGTCTACTCAATAACAAGGAAGCGACAACAACCTGGTGGCTAATGTCGCAGTTCCAACATCGTTACCCTGCCGTCAATCTCAACATTAATTCTGCGTTGACTAAAGATGGCAATATTTATTGCTCTGGAGCAATGACCGCCTATCATCAATTAGCACTGCACCTGGTGGAAACACATACCTCACCAGAGGTAGCCGCACTCTGTGCGAAAACAATGTTAATCAATGTGGGAGAAAACACTCAAACCCCTTATCAAAATTTAAATATCCCAATAACCGATGGGGACACATTAATTTCAAGAATCCAATATTGGCTTAAAAACCATATACAGACAGACGTAAATTTTTCACGACTCGCTCAAAAATTTGATATCAGCCAGCGCACCCTGATACGTCGATTTAAAAATGCGACAGGAACCACACCACTGAATTACTTTCAAAACTTGCGAATGGAACACGCCAAAACACTTCTGGCCGCAAGTCCCCTCTCGGTAGCGGATGTTATGATGCAGGTAGGCTATATTGACCCCAGTGCATTTAACCGATTATTCAAACTGCGAGTTGGCATGAGCCCCTCGGTTTACCGACAAAGGTTTTCCGAGGAAGGTATAAATTTCATCCAGGAATGAGCTGTCCATCTTGAAAACTAAATCGTTGTGCTTAATTCCCGATATTGATGTGCACGATCTATGCAGCTACACGCGAATAACGATGATATAGCCCGCCAACACAAGGTGTCACACAATGAGAAAGCTATCAGTACCTTATACTGTTAATAGAAGTGGTGTTTACTACCTGAATCTTCGGAAGAATAAACAGTTCATTCGACAATCCCTCGCAACCAAAAGACCCCATGGGGGTGACTTTCGCGGGTAGGAATCCTAAGTTTTTACCGCTTGAATGTCATCCAGTGAGCAGACGCGCGCGTAATATGATATATTCAAAAGTGTAATCACTACTCTGTTACTGTATAGCGTGCTTAAGGGTGCAAGAATATTGCATAGCTAAAAAGGTGAGTATCCGATGCCAAGTCACTCCAAAGTTTCTCCAGAAGAGCTAGACGCGTTATTCCCTCAATATGAGGTAACTCCAGCACGAATGTCTCGAGTCGAAAACAGAATCCGTACTCGTTGCGTTCTCATTGCAGTGTTCTGGGCGTTTAGAATTTTTTTGGCAGTATATTTTCCTGAATTTGTTTTGGTGACTCGAGAGCAAAATCCACTGTTATCCTCGGATGGCATGGAGGCATTGTTGCTAATACGCATCGTGCTATTAGCTTTTGGAATACTCATTTATTTATGGTCATTCTTTACTAATTATTATTTTAGAACGATTAATGTTATAGCGCTGATAGTTGTATGTTGTCTTATTTGGAGTGATATGGAGGTTTATATTTTAAGCTCACTAAGCGACCTAGCCTTGCCATCTTTGGGTATGATTGCGTTCAGATTTATCCCATTAACGCTATTATTTTTGAACTATTTAGATGTCCGAAAATAGAAAATAGAAAACTGAAACTATAATCCCTAACGCGTCGAAGTATTTCCCTTTATGGGCGGTAGTTACGTATTCATCTCCCTTTTTAAAACCCTCAAGAACTTCTCACCTTGATTTAGCCCTGATTTGACTGGATGGGGTATTTGGTTATGATTAGGTAACCAATAAAGGGAGTTATCCTATTACTCACTGCGGCACTTTGGGATTACCTTGAGGA
>ERZ807291.7233-NODE-7233-length-12976-cov-5.955421_pt1 | contig 12976 bp, 10 predicted proteins | sample MGYA00521257_ERZ807291 | MGnify/ENA primary metagenome ERZ807291 (study PRJEB31413, sample SAMN03169783) | marine metagenome | biome: Marine; feature: Water; material: Subsurface seawater | place: North Sea | collected 2011-04-28 | depth 1 m m ...
GTTTTGAATTTGAAGTAACAACTATTGATGAAAAACCTCAAACTTTAACATATAGACGATGTGGTGATTTGGCTATTATCTCTCAAGAAATCCCTTCCGGAACAACTACCATTTGTGCATTCGAAGTTTTTGATTCAGAATTTTATACTTTTCAAAATCAGGGATGTTGCCCACCATCATATACGGCAACACCAACACCTACACCAACACCAACTCCCGAATTTGTCCTTTTTGAGAGAGACGCTGATAGGTCTAGTGCAAGTGATAATGGGTCAGATACATCGTTAGCTTGTGAATATCCATTATTAATACAATGTTTTATTAAGTCGACAAGTTCTAGTAACTCTAACCCTGTTAATGGAGACATTGTATATAACGATGCTAATTATCTGAACCGATTTGATGGTCAAGGTAGGAATTGGTCGTTATCGTTTAGTTCTCCAGGTAGTATTAAAGTAGGTTGTACAATTTCTAGTTTAGGTGTGGTCGGTGGACCAATATCGATTTGTACGGTCTAAACACATCTAATTTTAATAGTATTAATACTTCAGGATACAAATATTATTTATATATTTAAATTAAATTAAAAGTAATATGGAAATATTTGTTCAAATCGCGTCATATCGAGACCCTCAACTTATTCCAACAATCGATGACATGTTGGAAAATTCTAAAAATCCTGAAAACTTGAGGATAGGTATTTGTCATCAATACCACCCCGAAGATGAATTTTCTGACCTTTCTAAGTATGATGGAGATGATAGGTTTAGAATTATTGATGTTCTATACTCTGAATCTAAAGGAGCTTGTTGGGCAAGACATCAAATACAACAAGTTTATTCCGGTGAAACTTATACGTTACAAATTGATTCTCATATGAGGTTTGAAAAAGATTGGGATACTACTCTAATAGAGATGATTAACCAACTACAAGAAAAAGGACATAAAAAACCTTTACTAACCGGATATGTTCCGTCATTTTCACCTAAAAATGACCCCGAAGGAAGGGTTAATGTTCCGTGGAGAATGTCTTTTGATAGGTTTATACCTGAAGGTGCGGTATTCTTTTTACCCGAATCGATACCTGATTGGGAACAATTAACCTTACCTGTACCGGCAAGATTTTATTCAGCTCATTTCTGTTTTACCTTAGGTCAATTTAGTGAGGAAGTACAACATGACCCGGAGTTTTATTTCCATGGTGAAGAAATATCAATAGGTGTTAGAGCATTTACTCACGGGTATGATTTATTTCATATTCATAAAGTGGTTATATGGCACGAATACACTAGAGAAGGTAGAACAAAACAATGGGATGACGATAAGGATTGGGTAAATAAAAATAATTTGGCTCATAAAAAAAATCGACAACTGTTTGGAATGGACGGTGAGGTTGAATTGGATTTTGGTAAATATGGGTTTGGTACAGAAAGAACCCTTAAAGATTATGAAAAATATTCGGGATTACACTTTTCAAAAAGAGCCGTTCAACAATATACATTAGATAAAAAATATCCACCTAACCCATATAACTTTGAATCTGAAGAAGAATGGTTAGATAGTTTTACAACAATTTTTAAACATTGTATTGATTTAAATTTTGGACAAGTACCTGAAAAAGATTATGATTTTTGGGTTGTGGCCTTTCACGATGAAAATGATGAAACTTTAAATCGTAAAGATGCTGACGTTAACGAAATTAATAGAATGTTAAAAGACCCTTCAGGTTATTGCAAAATATGGAGAGAGTTTCAAACAACAAATAAACCACACCACTGGGTTGTATGGCCTCATAGTAAATCTAAAGGGTGGTGTGATAGAATAACAGGAAATTTATGATAGATTATGCCATTTCAACATTTTGTTACGGTCAAAGATATTACGAACAAACAAATAGATTAATAAATGAATTGAATAAGTTAAGTAACCCACCTAAAGTGTTTGTTGTTACCGACAACCCTAGTAAAATAACCAATAAAGATTTTGTGTTTAAAAGGAATGTTGATTTTTACGATAAAAGTTATTTGAATTATGAAAAAAATTATTATGGTTTTGATTTTTCGGTTAAAAGATTTTCTTTAAGATTTGCATTAGAAAATGGTTTTACAAATATAATACTGACCGATACTGATGTTTTACCTAGTAATAGATTTAACGACGATTCAGTTATGGAAACTTTTATTGAAAACTCTATCTCAGGTCAAGTCACATATCTATTTGAAAATGAGGTTAATACCAATAGTATGTTAGGTCGTAGATTACTACATTATGAAAAAAAATTTAAAACAACTGTGAATAAAGATAAACTATGGATGCCCGAAGATTGTATACAATTTATCAGTATTGAACACAATAAATTTAATCTTTTTTTAAATACTTGGGACGAATGTATTAAAATAAAATACGGGGATGGTTTACCTAATACTCCAGCCGGGAATATTGATGAAATGTGTTTTTCGGCATTAAAAAACGGTATTGAACTTCATAATAATTCGAATAAACATATAAACCTACTAATTCCACATCACGATAAATGGTACTAAAAATAATTACTTCAGTTTATGAATTAAACTATGAAGATAGTAGAGGTGGTATGGTTTATAAATCATACCCGTTGTTAACACAAACATTACGTAATATAATTTTTGATGAATTCGAATATGTTATCTACACTAACAAATATACTAACGATAAATACAACTTAAGTAATAAATTTAATCAGTCTAATGTAACTATAAAGTTACACGAATTAAATTCTGAAAACTACATCAAAAATATAAACCCAATCAGGTCTCTAAATTTTAAAAATGGTGAAATATATGATAGAATTTATTGTGTTAAGAATTACATTGAGGTTATTTTTAATAAATTACAATTTTTATTAAATGAGTCGGAAGATGATAAAAACGTTGTGTGGATTGATTCAGGGTTGTTTGGTACTAGTTGTCATGATAGGTGGAGAGATTATATCAATATTTTTGCCCATTCAAAATTATTTTTACATAAAATAAATGAAAAAATAAATAAAAATGGTTTTATATGTTTAAGGGGGGAATCAATTCCAATAAACCATGAATTAAAATCAACACTTGTTAATATGTTTAATATAGATTTTAAATTGGTACCTGGAGGTTTGTTTGGTGGGTCCGGAAAAGAGGTAAAAAAAGTTTTATCTAAGTATCCATTAATTTTTGAGGAATATTATAAGAACACAAATAAATTAATAAGTGAACAAGAGGTATTATCGATATTAACTCATAGTAACGATGTTAAGTTTTTTAATTTTGGTGATTGGTTGGATTTACAAAAGGGTATATTAGACCTTATGGATTTGTTAGATAACGATAAATATAAAATAGATGAAAAATATGACGTCTAACTATTCATTTAATATTGTTTGCACAACTATTGGGAGAGAATCGTTACCTCGATTGATAGATAGTTTTAAAAATCAGTTAACTCAAAACGATTTTTTCACCATAATATCCGATACAAAACACGAATTTGTTAAAAATATCCTATCTAATTATAATGTTAATTTTAAACTAAACCACATAATAAATGATGGTGATAGATTAGGTAAGTTTGGTCACCCTTTATTAAACAAACACATCAATAATCTTGATGGTGATTTCATTATGTTTGCAGATGACGATGATTATTATGTTGATGATGCCTTTGAGTATATAAGAGAAGTTGTCACAGAAAAAAAACTATACATTTTTAAACATAAATGGGGTAAAACGATTAATTGGGTAACAAAAGACGTTATTATAGGTAATGTTGGTAAATGTATGGGCGTTATTCCTAATACTAAAAATTTACCGAGTCTTCAAGAAGACATATTCGGAGATGGGTTATTTTACGAAGATTTATCCAAAATTATGGAATATGAATTTGTTGACAAAGTAATATATAAAATTAGAGATACTATATGAATAAATTAACACTAGTAACGGGATTATGGGATATTGGTAGAGGTGACCTTAAAGAAGGGTGGTCTAGGTCATTTCCACATTATTTAGAAAAATTTAAACAACTTTTAGAGGTTGACGTTAATATGATTATTTTTGGGGATGAAGAATTAAAAGATTTTGTATTCAATATTCGAAATAATAATAACACTCAATTTATAGTGAGAGAATTAAGTTGGTTTAAAAATAGTGAGTTTTACCATAAAATACAAAATATTAGAAAAGATTCTCAATGGTTAAATCAATCAGGTTGGTTATCAAATTCTACTCAAGCCAAACTACCACTTTATAACCCTTTAGTTATGGGTAAAGTTTTTCTTTTGAACGATGCTAAGATATTAGATAAATTCGATTCTGACTATATGTTTTGGATTGACGCCGGACTAACCAATACCGTTCATCCGGGTTACTTTACTCACGATAATATTTTAGATAAATTACCTAATAAGATAAATAATTTTCACTTCATTTCGTTTCCCTATGATGGAAAAGTAGAAATTCACGGATTCGAATATCAATCAATGTGTAGATTATCAGGTCAGGAAGTTGATATGGTATGTAGAGGTGGTTTTTTTGGGGGTAAAAAAGAAATAATATCCGAAGTTAATGGATTATATTACTCATTAATGGATGAGACTTTAAGTAGAAATTTAATGGGTACTGAGGAAAGTTTATTCACAATACTAACATACAAATATCCTGAATTATTTACTTACTCTAAGATAGAGTCTAACGGGTTAGTGTCTAAATTTTTTGAAGACTTAAAAAATGATACTGTCGTTATTGAAAATAAAAATAACAATGTAATCATGGATTCTATAGACACTAATAAAGTAGGTTTATACGTTATTGGTTTTAATTCTCCTAAACAATTCGAAACTTTAATTACGTCTATGTTATCATACGATAGTGATTTTATTGATAAACCTGAAAAGTTTCTACTAAATAATTCTACAGATTTAACAACTACTCCCGAATATAAAAAACTATGTGAGAAATATGGTTTTACTCACATTAAGAAAGATAATTTGGGAATATGTGGTGGTAGACAATGGATTGCCGAACACTTCGATAATGAAGATTTGGAGTCAATGTTTTTCTTTGAAGATGATATGTTTTTTTATCCTAAAAAAGGTAAGGTTTGTAAAAATGGGTTTAATAGGTATATTTCTAAACTTTACACTAAATCTTTATCTATCGTTAAAAAAGAAAATTTTGATTTTTTAAAATTAAATTATACCGAATTTTTTGGTGATAATGGGACACAATGGAGTTGGTATAATGTTCCACAAAATTTTAGAGAAACTAATTGGCCGAATAAAAAAAGACTACCTGAGATAGGGTTAGACCCTAACTCACCTAGAACCAAATTTAATAGTATTAAAACACATGATGGGTTACCCTATATAGATGGTGAAATTTATTATTGTAATTGGCCACAATTAGTTACTAAAAAAGGTAATGAAAAAATGTTTCTAACCGAAAAATGGGGACACCCATTCGAACAGACGTGGATGAGTTACATTTATCAAGAAACAATTAAAAATAATGTAAAACCGGGATTATTATTATTAACACCAACTGAACATGATAGATTTGACCATTACGATAAAAACTTACGAAAGGAAAGTTAATTTAATATTTCCATAAAACTAAGTATTTATTGTAAAATCAATTAATGGAATTTTATATAAAAAAGAACGCAACATTACCTCTTCTTAAGATGGGTGTTGTTAAAGACGGTAGAAGTGATTATGATAAATTCATGTCTGAAATTGAAAAATCCTCATTATACTTTTCAATGGTTAATGTTGAAAACGGGATTCCTAAAATAACGACTCAACCAGCTGGTTTTGTTGAGATAACTAAAGATAATCCTGACGCACCTGACGAATTTTATGTATACTTTAAATTTTCTAAAAAAAATACCAATAAAGTTGGTAGATATGAAGGTCAATTTCTGATTAAAAATGATGATGGTAATTTAATTTTACCAATTAGAGAGCAGTTATTCATTAATGTACAGGAATCTTTTATTAATCAGACACCTTCAACTGGCTCTATTTCCGGAGTATACCCAAATTTCTAAAACAATTCTTTTAATTATATGAGTTATTAAGATTTGATTTAGTTCAGATTTTATCTTATATTTGTTGTGAACTAAGGTAAATGTCGCGTTAATGTGGCAGCTAATACACCAACTTAAAAAAACAACGATGGTATCAGAAGATGAAATTAAAGAATTCCTCGAGGGTAATGACCCCGAAAAATATATTGTTTCTGTAGAATATGATTACAGAACCGATTGTGTATATAAAGTTATAGAAGACCCTGTAAAGGGTAAATCAATACAAAGAGACACATTTATACCATTCGCTTGGGTGGGAAGTTTTAATGGGTTTAAGTTCTATGGATTATCAAAAGATAGACAAAAAGCCGCAATGACAAAACATAAGATTGTTATTGAAAACTTAATAACAGAAGGTAACGATAGACTAGAAAACGGGATGAAATATTTGGTTAAATCTTTAAATGGTTACCGTTCATTAGTACAATTTTTTAGAGAAGGTGGTTTAGACCCATGGGGTGATAATACCAAGCAATTAATCACTATATTATCTCCGGTAGAACAATACTTAATATCGAAAGAGAAAAGATTATTTAAAGGGTTTGACGAATATGATGATATAACAAGACTTGTATTCGATTTAGAAACAACTTCTTTAGAACCTAAAGATGGTCGTATATTTATGATAGGTATTAAGACAAACAAAGGTTACCAAAAAGTTATTGAATGTGCAACTGAAGAACAAGAAAGGGAGGGTATTATACAATTCTTTAATATCATTTCAGAAATAAAACCTAGTATAATCGGTGGATACAATTCAGCAAACTTTGATTGGTTTTGGATTTTTGAAAGAGCTAAAAAACTTAATTTAGATTTAAAAAAGATAGTTAAAACTCTAAATCCTAATCAATCAATTAGAGAGAGGGAGAGTATGTTGAAACTTGCTAATGAGGTTGAAATATTTAACCAAGTAAGTATGTGGGGTTATAATGTAATCGACATCTTACACTCAGTGAGACGAGCCCAAGCAATTAACTCGAGTATTAAATCCGCCGGTCTTAAGTATATTACCAAATTTATCGACGCCGAAGCTGATGACCGTATCTATATTGACCATACCGACATTGGTCCAATGTATGCAAAGAAAGAGGACTACATACTTAACATCAAGAATGGTAATTATAGAAAATTGGAACAATTCGACTTTGACGAGTTAGATAAAAAATTTCCCAATTCTTATATTAAGACTACAGGCGATGATATTGTTGAAAGATATTTGGATGATGATTTAGAAGAAACATTAATCGTAGATGATGAATTTAATCAGGGTACGTTCCTATTGGCATCTTTAGTTCCGACAACATATCAGAGAGTATCTACTATGGGAACAGCAACCCTATGGAAAATGATAATGTTGGCGTGGTCTTACAAAAATGGATTAGCTCTACCAATGAAGGAAGAAAAAACCGATTTCGTGGGTGGACTATCAAGACTGCTAACCGTAGGTTATTCTAAAGATGTTTTAAAATTGGATTATTCATCACTCTACCCATCAATACAATTAGTACATGACGTGTTCCCTGAATGTGATATTACAGGGGCAATGAAGGGGTTATTAAGTTATTTTAGGAACTCACGTATAAAGTATAAAAACTTATCCGCCGAATACGCATCTACCGATAAAAAGAAATCGGTTTCTTATGGTCGTAAACAATTACCCATTAAAATATTCATTAACTCGTTATTCGGTGCTTTATCCGCACCACACGTATTTGCTTGGGGTGATATGTTTATGGGTGAACAGATTACAACTACCGGTCGTCAGTATTTACGACAATTAGTAATGTATTTCACGAAGAGAGGTTATAAGACTTTGGTATTAGACACTGATGGGGTGAACTTCTCATTACCTGAAGGTGGTGTGGAACATAAAACTTACGTGGGTAAAGGTAATAATTGGTTGGTTGAAAAAGATAAAATCTATACCGGTTATGATGCCGACGTTGCCGAATATAACGATATGTTTATGAAGGGTGAAATGGGGTTAGACTGTGATGGTACTTGGGATTCTTGTATTAACTTGGCACGTAAGAACTACGCAACTATGGAACATGATGGTAAAATTAAGTTGACCGGAAATACAATTAAATCTAAAAAATTACCTCTATACATCGAAGCGTTCTTAGATAGAGGTATTCGTAATTTATTAGAAGGTAATGGTCAAGATTTTGTGGAGTGGTATTATGAATATGTTGAAAAAATATTTAATAGACAGATTCCTCTTAAACAAATTGCGTCGAGAGCTAAGGTAAAGTTATCCATTCCTGACTATATTAAAAGGTCTAAACAAAAAACTAAATCGGGTGGTAGTATGTCGGCAATGGCACATATGGAGTTAGCTATGGCTAATAATCTTAAAGTTAATTTAGGTGATGTTATTTTCTACGTTAATAATGGTGAAAGAGCGTCACACGGGGATGTTCAAAGAAAAAATAAGTGGAAGGCAAATGCCGCGGAAAAAAGACAATATAGAATCAACAACGGTAAACCAATGCCTCCTGACTCTTCCGAACTAATACTTAATTGTTATATGTTAGACGGTGCTGAGTTAGAAAAAAATCCGGGTATGTTGGGTGAATATAATATTGCAAGGGCAATTGCGACATTCAATAAGCGAATAAACCCATTATTAGTGGTTTTCGGTGAGGAGGTTAGAAATGGTTTATTAGTAACGGACCCTAAAGACCGAGGTTTCTTCACTAAAACTCAGTGTGAACTTATAAGTGGTTTAGCATTTAAAGAAGGTGACCAAGATAGTTTAGAAAATTTACTGAAAATTGAAGAAAGAGAATTAGAATATTGGGGTAAACGAGGTATCGACCCCAACTACATCTACGATTTAGCCGAAGAAGGGTGGGAAGAAATGGTTGACACAAATAAATTATATGAATATAAATTTTAAGTAATAAAAAAAGACCACTATAAAGTGGTCTTTTTTTTTATTAATACATTTATTTTAAATTATTCCATCTTTAAACCATCGCTTGATACAATATAAAAATTACCATCAATCAATATAAATTCAACACAAGCCCCTTTACCAATTCTAACCTCATCATATTCTTCATCGATTTTACCAATAAAGGCTGTGATAACTGAGTTGGTCATTGTTTTAATTATAATGTGTGAGGTGGTTGATGAATCTAATATTAGTCTACAGTTTTCCGTATCTTTTATTAATATCACATCTTCACCTTTGGTCCTATACTCAGAGGTATTAACTACCTTAATATTAGTTCCCGAAAACTCTTTATTACTAAGATAATACTTATCCCCAATTCGTTTTCTTAATAGTTTACTTCCCATAATTTATATAACATATATTTGACGTGGCATCGCTCTGAACTTTAATGACTTATTTAAATTTTCGGCGATATTTGCTTCTCTTTCCATCATCTTATCCGGTCTTAATCTTTCTAAACGTAACTTAAGTTCTTCCTCAAGTTTTAGTTTCTCATCCTTACCTTCAGTTAATAAACTCTGGTAGTCTAATTGTAATTCACTGTCCGGAGTTTTAAGGTTTCCACTAAACTTACCTCGAACTCTACCTAAAGTTTCTTTAACATATCCTGTAAAGTAACGTCTAACCCACTGTTTAGCCGGGTCATTTAATTCACCCCATGATATTTCATCTAAAGGTACGTCAGAAGGTAATTTAATTATATCAGGGTTATCTTTTAAACAACCATCTCTATCGGCGGGTCCGGCATCATAGTACCAATACCACACTTTCCCCCCTCTTAAATTAGCATTACCAAAGTCGAATTTACCACCAGGAACGTTCATTAAATGTATCGCCTTTTTACCTTCAGGTAAAGCGGTAACTCTGTATGTTAAATCACCACCAATGATTCTTCTTTTTAAGTTTATATCTTGCATCCTTAACAAAATATCAAATCCCGGCATCATAAAATTAGAACCCGTTGACCCCATTTGTGCGAATCCTCCGGGACCACCCATACCTGGTCCACCCATACCTCCGAACCCCATTCCGTCACCGAAAAACATATTTGTTAGTTCGGGTGGTGCAAACCATAATAGTTCGTTTAACTCTCTGTTTGCGGGTATTTCATAAATTTGTTGTCCCGGAACAAGTTCTATATAATCTTTCTTAAGTTCCCAATCACCACCAGCTTGTAGACCAACAATTTTTGAGTAAGCGTAAGTATATCGAGTTTCCCAATCTAAACTTTTAGTGACAAATGCTCTTGAAAGTGATTCTGTATCTAAATTTAAATTGTAAAGTGAAGTCCATTGAGATTCTATCAGCCAATCTTGAATATATTGAGAATAGTCACCTATTGCAAATTCCAACAAACTATCCATCATTTCGTCCTCAATCTCTATAGCACGAATAGGTGCACCTAATAGATGTCTCACTCTTTTATATAACTTACTTCTTTGAGGTTCTGATATTATTATAGTTTGGTCTGTAGCTCCTGTTAAAATTCCCATAGTTATCTTTTTATTATAAATATCGTTATAAAGTATAAATTAAAGATTCTTCAGGAAAAATATAACGACCATCAACAATTTTAGTATTATCGTTATTAAAAATCAAAGTTTCTTTTTTATTAGTAAAAATCAACCAATCAGTATTGTAGTACTTAACATTACCCGTATTAAATAGTGTTATTCTACCATTAATATTTTTACTGTAACCTAATGGTTTTATTTGTGATGATATAGGTTTACCATTTAAAATTATTTCCGCATCAACACCTTTAACCATGTCGAGTTCACCACCTAACTTACCTAACTTAGTAACATTACTATCACCAAACTCCTTTTTGAGTCTAACTACAGTATCGTCTTCTCTTTTTTCACCCCAACTATTAGTTTGTTCTAATATTCTCATAATATTTTGAAAAGTTGATGAGTCTAATTTAAAAATCCTGTCTTTATAAAAATTTAATTGATTAATGAACTCATACGTTTTATTAATTTGTTCTTTAGGTGGTAAACCACTTATCTTAATAGGTGGTTTACCACTTGCGATTAATACTTGATTAATATCACTTAATAAAACACAGAACCCGCTATAATTTGTATTTAATTTGTTGATGACTGAACGTCCTTTAGTTTCTAAATCATATATACCTGACATCTCATCCTCAGAATATTCACCTTTTTTGTAATAATTATTCGGAAAAACGTCTTGTAATATTTTATCAATACCTTTTTTAAAGGTCCATTTAACTTTGGGGTTGTTGTTGAATATAAATCTAGTTATTTCATTCATTTTACGATTACATCTTTCAGATTTACCCTCGTTTAAAGTTTGTCTTAATTGTAATGTTTCGTTTAGGTCTCTACCTATTTTACCGTCATATAATTTATTAACAAATTCCCAATTAACAACTTTCCAAAAGTTTTTAATGTAATCCTCTCTTTTATTTTTATATTTTAAGTAATATGCGTGTTCCCACAAATCCAAACCTAATATAGGATACCCCCCATCTTTGACAATATTCATTAAAGGATTATCTTGGTTAGGTGTTGAAACTATCTTTAAATTATTTCGTTTATTTAAGACTAACCATACCCAACCTGAACCAAATCTTTCTTTAGCGATTGTTTCAAACTTAGTTTTAAATTCACCATAACTTTTAAATTCTTTTTTAATTTGTTTTAAAATATTACCGTGAGGTTTTTGTTCGTTTGGTGTTAAAAGTTTCCAAAATAAAGCGTGATTAAATGCTCCGCCGGCATTATCTCTAATTTTTTTATCGAATCTACTAATGGTTTTAACTATTTTTTCTAAATCAATATCACCATATTTTTTCTTAGATAACGCATCATTTAATTTTTTAACATAACCTTTATAATGTTTATTATAATGGTATTTCATTGTTTCAGGGTCGATAAATTGTTTTAAGGCTGAATAGGAGTAAGGAAGTTTCTCAATACCTATTTTCTTCATCTCATTAATAAATAACTTTTTATTTATGTTATTTTCAGATTTTTTAATCTTTTCGGTTATGAGATTTATTTTTTTTTCAATGTTTTTCATATTGGCTTTTTATTTAATTATAAATACTCAATTAAATTAATTTAGTTGCCATACATATACCTGATTCAGAATGTAATGAATATAAACCTATTTTTAACCATTCATAAATTTCATTTTTTTCGTCATCACTTAAATTATAGTCTTCAAAAATTATTAAATTTGGTAATTTACTATAATCTACAGAACGTATTAATTTAGAATCTAATCCTTCAACATCTAAATGTAACCAATCTATTTTTCTATCAAAATTTTCTTCTATTATTGTATTTAAACTTATAGAAGACCTTACTGTCGATGATATTTTTTCAGTTTCCCAATGTTCAATAACTCTTTTAACCACACTATTAGTATAACCTCGTCCACCCTCAAAGAATTCAACTTCTTCACCGTCGGAGGTGATAAGAGAATTTAAAAAACTAATATCAAGTTTATCAGAAAAATTCTGTTTTAGTTTATTAAATTGTGGTAAACTGGCCTCAATTAAAAGAATTTCACTCATATAGTTTAAAACTAATGGGACCCATTCACCAAATTCACCGTCATGTGTTCCAACCGCGAGACCTTTAGGTTTAATACCTTGATTAATTAAATTTTTACAATATAACCACAATGATTTGTGAAAAATTGAACCATGTTCTAATACATCCCATCTATATCTTTTTATAAAATTACCTTTAGAGTCTTCAACTAAAACGTCTTTTAATTCTGACTCAGGGTATTTTGCCCACATATTATCACTTAATTTAGTTTCCCATATTATTTCTTTTGAAACAGTATTCTTAATTTTAAAAATTAAGGGTAACCTATCCTTTTCAAAAATTTCACTAACGTTACCAACGTTAATGTTAATGTTATTATCAT
>ERZ807291.7238-NODE-7238-length-12964-cov-490.709040_pt1 | contig 12964 bp, 8 predicted proteins | sample MGYA00521257_ERZ807291 | MGnify/ENA primary metagenome ERZ807291 (study PRJEB31413, sample SAMN03169783) | marine metagenome | biome: Marine; feature: Water; material: Subsurface seawater | place: North Sea | collected 2011-04-28 | depth 1 m m ...
TACTTGATTGGGCAAAATATAATCCATGGCAGATGCAAAATCTTTATCATAGTCAGTGGCCCAGGATGCGTAAAGTTCACGGTTGTCTTGTACAGTCTCAAGAGCATAGGCTAAATCAAGGTTAGGTTTTTTATTTTTCATAGCTAAAATTGATCAGTTCTTTTTCCTAAATGCAAGTGTGTAGATAAGTGCCTATATATGAATAAATTACTTACTTTGAAAGATTTAGCTGAAGATATTAATAGATTTTGCTACCTTTTTTTGCCCCAGCCATCATAACCTTTGCCTGTTCAGTACGTATCTCTTCATACTTTTCCATGCTATTTTTGTTAAAGAGAGCGGAAGGTGGTTCATAAGTGGTGAAACTATCATCATCAAATGTGCCGCGTGCTGAAATAGCATAATCTTTAACACCGCCAGCTTTGCGCATTTTTGCAGAAACATATCTAATAGCAACTCCGATCCGGCGATCATCGGATTGATTTGGACCAGATCCGTGGATGGTAAGGCCATGATGTAGGCTCATTGCGCCTGGACGCAATTCTACTGCTACTTTGTCTGAATTAGCAACATCAACTTTTATCTCTTGTCCACGTGAAAGAAGGTTATGTTCGTCAAAGCTATCTTCATGAGATAAAATTTCATTCTTATGACTTCCACATACAAAATCCATACAGCCTGAGACACTCGTCGCCGGAGATAATGCAAGCCAAGCTGTAAGAATATTATCCATATCTCCCATGCCCCAATATGCAAGATCTTGGTGCATTGTTACTATGTGTTTTGTATGGGGTTCTTTGGTTAAAAACTCAACAGAATATAGCATTACATCAGGGCCAAGTATCCCTTCCACTGCGTCTAAAATAGGCTCATGCAAACCGATTTCACAAGCTAAGGGCATAACCACCTGCGCATTTACTCTTTTATAGGTATTAAGGGGTAAAGCTAGACCATTATCAAGCCAATCGCATTCAATTTTTTCTAGGGAATTACGCCAATTCTTTACTTGAGTTTCATTTGCTACATCGATGGGGAAAAGGTAGCCATCATTCCAGTAGGCATTTTTTTGTTGTTCAGTTAAGTGGCCGTTCACTAAAGTTAAACAGTCTTTCATCAATGGCACTCCGTTATTAGATTTACTATCATATGAGGCCAATGTGAGTGTATATGTCAAATGCAAATACGACTAAATACACGTCGCATTCGATGCTACTATTTTATTTTTAAAAATTGTATTTTGTAATTTTAAACACTCCCTAATCATTAAAATTTTTCGAGTTACCTGATCGCGCTACAGCTAACTATTAAATTTACAGAACATTTATTGACATGTGTTAAATGTGTGTGAAACAGTTATAATTGTTGTTTGGCAATAAGTTAATCAGGAGTGAGAAATAGATGAATTGTTCAATTTTTGGGCTGAGATCCTACTAGATGATTAATACCATAAATATAGACAAAAAAGATACCTAAAATGCGTTATGCTTCGATTACTGAACGATTGGCAGAATTAGGTGGCGAAAAATGGCTGCTGTACTCTCAGGCGCGCCAAATGGCTGAGGATGGGCATGACATCATCGAAATGACAATTGGTGAACCAGATGTGCCTACTCCACCCGAATTGGTATCAGTGGCCAGTAAAGCAATGGTGCATGGTCGAACCAAATATTCAAATGGTAACGGTGAGCCTGAGGTCTTGCGGGCACTTTCAAATCGATACACTAAAAGTGCAGGGCGAAATATTTCTGTTGATCAGATACTTTGTTTTCCAGGAACACAGACTGCTCTTTATGCTACATTGATGGCATTGACCGAAACTGGTGACGAAGTACTTGTAGGAGACCCAATGTATGCCACGTATGCTGGTTTAATATCGGCCAGTGGGGCTAGTATGATTCCAGTGCCATTACTTCCTGAAAATGGCTTTCAGATCACAGCTGATGATATCGCAAAAAAGCTGACACCTCAATCGCGTGTGATTTTGTTAAATAGCCCGCATAATCCTACAGGTGCAGTACTCTCAAAGATGCAGGTAAAAGAAATAGTGGAACTGGCAGTAGAGCATGATCTGTGGATAGTATCTGACGAAGTTTATGATGAGATGTTGTTTGAAGGGGTAGATTTCGCCTCGCCATTGGGCTTTCTAAAAGGAGCTGATAGGATTGTAGTGGTATCGTCAATTTCTAAATCTCATGCCGCGCCTGGGTTTCGTAGTGGTTGGTCCATTGGTTCTAAAGAATTTACAAAACGTCTTCTGCCCTTGGCGGAAACGATGCTTTTTGGTAATCAACCTTTTATAGCTGATATGACTGCCATTGCACTCATGAAGCCCTCAAAAGTGGCTGCAGATATGCGCCAGAGATTTGAGATGCGTGCTAAACTTATTTATGCACGATTGAATGGGATAGCAGGACTTAAGGTGAGCCAACCAGAAGCGGGAATGTTTGTTTTAATCGATGTTTCAAGTACTGGTTTAAGTGGAGAAGCTTATGCTTTTGACTTATTATCGAAAACTGGCGTAGCTGTAATGCCGGGCTCAGCATTTGGAGTTGCACTTGATAACTGGGTGCGTGTAGCGCTGAGCGTTGAAGACAGCTTGTTTAACACAGCCTGCCAGCGTATTCTTGATCATGCATTAATATGTGGGCAAGCCTCAGTAAAAACAAAGGGATAAGTATTTTTAGGAAATTCTTTTTCTAAAAACTTGCCTTGGATCTTAAAAAATGGAAAAAATAACTATGAGCAAAACTTTTCGATCATGGGCTGAAGTTGCCCCACGTCTTATAGCCGTAGCTGCGGGGCGTGAGCAAGCTGATCGAGTATTTCGTAATTGCAAACTTGTAAATGTTCAAACACGAGAAGTACTGGATGGTTGGCAAGTTGCTATTGCTGAAGGACGATTTGCTTATGTTGGGGCTGATGCATCTCATTGTATCGGTGAAGATACCGAAATTTTTGATGTAAATGGACGCTATTTGATCCCTGGTTTATGTGACGGACATATGCATATCGAGAGTGGTATGCTGACACCAGCAGAATTTGCTGCAGCCGTTATACCTCATGGAACAACAACTATGTTTACTGACCCCCATGAGATTGCAAACGTGCTTGGGCTGGAGGGTGTAAGGATGATGCACGATGAAGCTTTAATGCAGCCAGTAAATATTTTTACCCAGATGCCTTCTTGTGCTCCATCTGCCCCTGGACTGGAAACCACAGGCTTTGAGATCAGTGCTGAAGATGTTGCTGAGGCCATGGGTTGGCCTGGTATTATTGGGCTTGGAGAAATGATGAATTTTCCTGGTGTCATAAATGGTGACACTCAGATGCTTGCAGAGATGGCAGAGACTATGAATGCCGGTAAAACTGTGGGTGGACATTATGCATCGCCTGACAGGGGGCCTGCATTTTCGGCTTATGTTGCTGGTGGTGCAGCTGATGATCATGAGGGAACAGCTGAAGAAGATGCGCTGGCTCGGGTGCGTAACGGAATGCGCTCTATGATGAGATTGGGCTCTGCATGGTACGACGTTGAAACTCAGATTACGGCAATTACTGAACGGGGTATTGATCCACGAAATTTTATTTTATGCACTGATGATTGTATGGCAGAAACCCTTGTTAACGATGGACATATGAACCGGGTAGTTCGCCACGCGATTGACTGTGGATGTGACCCGCTTATTGCTTTGCAGATGGCAACTATTAATACAGCCACACATTTTGGATTGGAACGGGAGCTTGGGAGTATTGCACCGGGACGCCGTGCAGATATGATTATAACATCTGATTTAAAAACATTACCAATTGAACACGTTATTGCTCGGGGTAAGACTGTTGCAAAAAATGGTAAGATCACTGTTGATTGCCCACATTACGAATGGCCTGATAGCGCAAGACAAACGGTGCATTTGGGTAAGCCCTTGGAGGAAAAAGATTTTGATATTTTGGCTCCAAAAGGCAAAAATACAGTAATGACCAGAGTAATAGGTGTCGTTGAAAACCAAGCCCCAACAAAAGCATTAAATTTTGAGTTACCTGTCATTGAGGGATGTGTGAAGGCTTCAGGTGATGTTTGTCAGATTGCACTTGTTGAACGTCACCGCGCAACAGGACATGTTTCTAATGGGTTTGTTTCTGGCTTTGGCTATACTGGCAATATGGCGATTGCTTCAACTGTTGCTCATGACAGTCATCACATGATTGTGGTAGGAACATCACATGCTGATATGGCACTTGCGGCAAATCGGCTAGGAGAAGTTGGCGGTGGAGTAACCGTATTCAAGGATGGGCAAGAACTTGCCCTGGTAGAATTGCCTATTGGCGGCCTGATGTCAGATCAACCTGCGGCAGCGGTCGCGGCTCGTGCTGCAAAGATGATAGAGGCTATGGTTGCCTGTGGTTGCAATCTTAATAATGCATATATGCAGCATTCTTTGCTGGCTCTTGTCGTTATCCCCGAATTACGAATTAGTGATTTGGGGCTAGTTGATGTCACTAAGTTTGAACTGACTAGTGTCCTGGAAGATTGATTTATTTGTTATATAGATGGCTGACATAAATTTGGTATTTAGAAGTACCGTTTGAAACTAAAGTTTTGGATATAGTGTTGCGTTATTTTCTTTACTTACATTGATGATGACATCAAGATATTTATAAATAAGTTTCATGTTCTAAATTAGAATTACGCGAAGGTATGGTTTCAAATGACCCCTAATTTTCAGCAACGCCGCAGTTCGCTTATACACATACTTAAAAAGAATGGTTTAGGAGCTGCCGCCTTTGTGCCTGGACCAAATTTTTATTTCCTTACAGGTTTAAAGTTTTCGTTAATGGAGCGACCAACACTAATGTTTGTAACAGACAGTGGTGATGTTTTAGCTATTATGCCAGAGCTTGAGCGAGAGATGTGGTCAGCCGCCATGGGTGGTGCGACTACTTTTTATTGGCAAGATTCTGATGGTTTTGATAAAGCATTTTCCGATTTAGCATATGAACTTGGTACAACAAAAATTGGGATTGAGGGTCAGCGAATGCGCGCATTTGAATCAAACGCGCTTGGAGCCGTATTTGGTTCTGACACAATAATTGATGCACAGGCTGAACTTGCCAAACCACGTTTGTTAAAGTCTGATTATGAAGTCAAATTGATTGAAAAAGCAATTGAGATTTCAGAAATAAGTTTAAGTGAAACATTAGAAAATATTGAAGCAGGCATGACTGAAATTGCTATTAGAGCAATCTTAATGCAGCGTATGCTAGCAAATGGAGCAGACGGTTTTGCTTTTGACATAATTGTCTTAACAGGCGGAAATGCTGCTAAGCCTCATGGAATTCCAGGTGATACACAGTTGAGACCAGGTGCCCCACTATTGATTGATTTTGGTGCAACTTATCAAGGATACAGTGCGGACATAACACGTACAGTTTTTTGTGAGCATATTACTGATGAACATGCAGAAATATATGAAGCAGTTTTAGCTGCAAATATTGCTGGGCGTCAGATGGCGGCTCCTGCAATCACTTGTCATGAAATTGACGTCAAAGTCAGTAATACTTTACGTCAGACTGGCTTTGATGATCTGGTAGTGCACAAAACAGGTCATGGGCTAGGTCTAGATGTACATGAAGCACCGAATGTTATGATCAATAATCATACGCCTTTGGAATCTGGAATGCTAATCACAATAGAACCTGGCCTGTATCGCAGCAATGACATAGGCGTTCGTATCGAGGATGATGTTTTGATTACAGATAATGATTCTCGATCTTTGACTAAGTTCAAGCGTAGCCCGATCATTTTAAGAAGTGCTAAATAAACATGATTTGAGCATTGCTTTAGATCGATAGCTAAAATTTTATTCAAGAATTACTCTGGAAGATTAAGTAATTCTGATATTTCCTTAACTTTACTTTCTAAATTGATAATAGGCCCACAGCTTTCAATATTTAGTCTGACCAGTGGTTCAGTATTGGATTTCCTGAGATTAAAGCGCCAATTATCAAATGCTAGACTATAACCATCCATTTCATCTAATACTTTTGATTGAGATTTAAAGTTTTCTAAGACTGAAGAGATAGATGAATTGGCATCCTTAACAGTAAAATTTATCTCTCCAGAACTTGGGTATGCTGATACGCGATCTTTTACTAAATCGCCAAGGGATTTACCTTTGAGAGAAATGAGTTCTGCAATTAATAACCATGGTATCATCCCGCTGTCGCAATAAGCAAAATCACGAAAATAATGATGTGCAGACATCTCACCACCATAAATTGCTTCGTGTTTGCGCATAGTTTGCTTTATAAACGCATGACCGGTTTTGGATTGTTCTGCTTTGCCGCCTTTTTGGGACACAATATCTTGAGTGTTCCAAATAACTCTTGGATCATGAACAATTGTTGATCCTGGTTCTTTTGCCAAGAATATTGATGCAAACAAACCAACTAAATATTCACCTGGAATAAATTCACCTGTTTCATCAAAGAAAAAACAGCGATCGAAATCACCATCAAAGGCTACGCCAAAATCAGCACCAACGTTTTTTACAACATCAGCTGTCTTATGGTGATTTTCAGGGAGAAGGGGATTAGGAATCCCGTTTGGGAAAGTACTATCTGGATTATGATCTACACGCACAAATTCTATTTGTGTATTATTATTGTTCAGACGCTTTTCAATGGCATCAAAAGTTGGACCGGCAGCCCCATTTCCAGAATTCACAACAATTTTTAATGGTTTGAACGCATTAATATCAACAAAGCTTAAAGTTTTGGAAACATATGCAGCCCTTGCTTCATTGGAAAGATCTAAAGAAGATCCTTTTTTCTTAACACCTGTCCAATTTTGGGATTCCGCTAAACTTTTTATTGCTAAGAAGTCTTCATCATCGTCTAAAGGTTTGGATCCAGATTTAACAATTTTCATTCCATTATAGTTTATTGGGTTGTGTGAAGCGGTCACTACAATGCCTGCACAAGCAGAAAAATTGCTCACAGCCCAATACATTTCCTCAGTTCCAGAAAGGCCTATATCTATCAAATCTGATCCTGCATCCATTATGCCCAAACCAACAGCTTTTGAGAAAGCCGGACTTGTTTCTCTTGCATCAAAAGCAACCACTATGGATTTGGCATTGAAATGTTGAGCAACAGAACGCCCAATGCGATAGGCAATTGCTTCGTCAATATTAATATTGATTTCACCACGGATATCATAGGCTTTGAAGCAAGTAAGTTCTTTTTGCATTTATTATTTTATTCCTAATTAAATGAAAGTCACTATTTAACAATTTGTTATAATTTTACCTTTCAATCTTACAGTCGTCTAGAAGAAAACTAATATAATAACATTAAAAATGACCATACATTAAATTATACCTTTCAAGGGAAGTTTTGATGTTTTTAAGAAAAATTTGTTAAGGTAATTTATGAAATACGATTCGGAAATTGATCAAGAAACATGGGCTTTCATTAAGAGAACGCAAAGCTTTTACAGTAAAGAACTGTTGTCATATTCTATCGAACAACAGCGATCCGAATATAACCAAATGTGCCACGCCTTCGATAATCATAAGCCATATGAATTAAGTATCAAATCAGAAAAATGGGATACAATTCCTGTACGAATATACGAACCTAAAGCTCCAATCGGTACTCTTGTATATTATCATGGGGGTGGTTTTGTTGTTGGAGATTTAGAAAGCCATCATGAAGTTTGTGCTGATCTAACAGAAAAATCTCAATTGCGTGTTGTTTCAGTTGCATATCGTCTTGCACCAGAACACAAACATCCAGCTCAATTTAATGATGCATTTCGCGCAGTACAAATTGCAGCAAAAACTTTTCCAGAACCATTAATCGTAGCTGGTGATAGTGCAGGTGGAACCCTTGCTGCAAGTGTCTGTCATAATGCTCGAGCAACGAATATAAATTTATCAGGTCAAGTTTTAATATACCCATCTCTGGGGACAGATATGAACACAAGTTCGTTTATAACTCATGCAAATGCACCTCTGCTGACGACCAAGGATATGTTGTATTATAAACAGGTTAGATGTGAAAATCATGTGCCTGAAGATGATCCAACCTTTGCACCATTAAATGATAAGGATTTTTCAAATTTACCTCCTACTGTAGTTTTCACAGCATCATGTGATCCATTAGTTGATGATGGTGAAAAGTATTGTGCGAAAATTATAGATGCAGGTGGAGCAGCTGAATGGATTAATGAAGTCGGTTTGGTTCACGGATACCTACGTGCGCGCTCAACAGTTGTTCGAGCAAGCAATAGTTTTGAGCGTATTGCTAATGCAGCGGCTTTTTTAGCAAAGAAAAAATGGCCTTACTAGACTAAGTTGCGGATAATTTTGTCACTATAGTCTTTTTCAAATATTAGTTTGTCATTTTCATATGCTTTTAGATTTGCAGTGATAAAAAAATGTGTTTTGTCAGAATGCATTGCAGACTTAATACTAGTGCGCCACATCGTGCCAGCGCGACCACCTGTATTTTCCCACTGTGCATCAACTTTTGCACTGTTAGGATCATCGGGATGGATTGCCCAATTTTCTTTCATCCATCCTCCAGAAATCAATCCATGATCCAGATCTTGGTTTTCTCCAAAATCACATCCAATCTTGATTGATGTAATCCCAGTTTCTTCATCTATAAACTCTTCTCGTGCATATGATGCAGGGCGTAATTCTTTTGCTCCCCATGGTTTTGCTGCTTCTGGTTCTTCAAATGATATCTCTGCTCCATTTGTAAGTGGGCGTATTGGTAATTCTATAGAGCCAGATTCAATATTTAATGTTGTCCTCTCAGGGGATGGCCATAGCGTTGGCCAATAGCTACTAGAAATAGCGACACGTAACCTGTGACCATCTGGAATACGATATGCAATTTGATCTAGATCAAGGGAAACATTAAACATTTGATTTTTTGATATCTTGCTCGGATTTTCATGACTATTATGATGAGTTAAATTTAAATACTGATAAGTAATTAATGCAGATGTTCCATCAGGTCGAATATCACACAGGCGTACGATAACTTGCCCTTGATCCTTATCACAGCAGAGACGCAAATTAACGTGTGGGCTTCCCACTATATCAATTGGTGCTGTTAATTCATCGCCATCAAAACAAGCTGAGTGCGCATCGTCATGACTTTGATTTTCCGGAAGTTCATCAGAAAAAGCAAACGGAAAATATTCTCCCGCTTTGCTGCCACAATTCTGTGCAGAAGATATGGAAACGTTAAATGGAGTTGGTGATAATTCAAGTGCTGCGCCTTGAGAAAAATATAATATTTCTTTGTTGATCGTTTCACTTGGCCAATTTTTTTCCACGATCCAACGTCCTGGGCGATCATCCATCCAACGTTTTGGTGTAACACTATCCATCAAGTATGCTCGAAAATCTGGATCCTTATCAACACCTGTATCAATATCTTTTAACCAATGATCCCACCACCTTTTTGCTTCTTGCAGAAAGCCAATTGCAGGTGATGGAGCTGCATAATGCGGGTATTTATGTATCCAAGGACCAATAATACCTTTGACGGGTGATGTAAGGTTTTTAATTAAATGATTTGTTGTGTTTCTATATCCATCATGCCAACCACTTATGGATAAAACTGCAGCTTTGATTGCTGAATAGTCTTCACAGACAGATCCATATTTCCAATATTCATCGCGATGTTGGTGATTGAGCCACCTTGAGAGATCTAACTCTAAGTTCTCTAATCTGTTCATCCACATTTTACGCCAGTTTTCACCAACTAAACTTGGATCAGGTGGGCGTGATGAATATGAAAGCATATTAGTTGACCATCCAAAATTTTCTCCAAGTAAACAGCCACCCTTATAATGTATGTCATCAGCATATCGATCAACAGTAGAGCATAATGAGATTATTGCTTTTAATGGCTTTGGTGCCAAAGCTGCGACTTGAAGTGCATTAAAGCCACCCCAAGAAATACCCATCATCCCAACATTGCCATTACACCAGGATTGATTTGCAGCCCATTCAATCACTTCAATAGCATCTTGGTGCTCTTGGTGAGTGTATTCATCAGTCATGAGACCATCACTGTCGCCATTGCCTCGCATGTCTGTGCGAATGCACACATATCCATGTCCAGCAAGCCAAGGATGGGTATATTGATCGCGTACTATTGTGCCATCACGCTTTCGATAGGGTAGATGCTCAAGAATCGCTGGATATTGATTATTATTGGCATCTTCAGGCATCCAAACCCTTGCCGAAAGGCGACATCCATCTGACATGATAATTGGCATATCTGCATACTCAATTATTTTATGAGGGAACTTAGAAACATATTTCATGTAAGTATTCCTTTTTTCTCATGCTATAATTTTACAAAAAAAAGTCGAGTATTATAAATACTATCTGCAGGTCGCAAATAAACTAGTTCTAATTTTACTTTTATGACAAAGAGTAATTATGAGTACTAGTTCTCCCCCCTTGAGCACCCTTGGTGTTTTATGTGCATTAGCTGCATCTTTTGCATTCACTTTGAATGATGTTGGCATAAAGTTTTTAAGTGGGGATTATCCATTACACCAAATTGTTCTAGTTCGAGCTTTTGTTGCAATATTTATAACCTTAATAATTATTATTCCATTTGAGGGTGGATATCATTTACTTCGCACAAAACAACTTAAATTACATTTATTAAGAGGTGCATTTGTTGTTAGTGCAAATATGCTTTTTTTTCTGGGCCTTGCAGAAATTCCGTTGTCTGAAGCAACAGCAATTTTTTTCGTATCTCCTTTGATAATTACACTTTTCTCCGTAATCTTTCTTTCAGAGAAAGTTGGGCCGTGGCGTTGGTTTGCAGTGATTATGGGTCTCGTTGGTGCAGTGGTTATGTTGAGGCCATCTCTTAATAGTTTCCAATTAGCTGGTTTATTTCCAATTGGGGCAGCTTTTTGTTATGCGAGTTTACATATATTAACTCGTAAAATGGGTAGAGCTGAAAAAGCTTCAACTATGTCATTTTACTTACAGTTTACCTTTATAATTGTCTCCATCACTATGGGGCTTGCCTTTGGGGATGGAAAATATGCAGATCAAGATAGTTCTGCACTTGAATTCTTATTGCGGCCTTGGGTTTGGCCCAATCAATTTGATTTAATAATAATGGCATGTATTGGTGTTGCGAGTGCGGTAGGTGGATATACAATTAGCCAGGCTTACAGATTAAGTGAAGCAGCTATAATTGCGCCAATTGAATATGTAGCTCTTATTTTAGCAGTTTTCTGGGGAATAGCTATATTTAATGAGTGGCCAGACGGCGTGGCATGGACAGGAATAGCTTTAATTTTAAGTAGTGGCTTGTTGATGTTGTGGCGAGAGGCAATTGCCAAAAAAATTACTAATAAGAATGGCCCGTTACGAACACATAGATAAAAAAAGGCAGCTATAAAAAATAGCCGCCTTTTTAGTTAATGAATTAAGTAGTAATTACGCTTTCCACCAACGTTCAGCAAATTTACCACCATCAGATGACCAGTTGCCTGCAACATTATCACCATGAGCAATAGTTTTGCTAACTGCGTGAATGTGATTTGCAAACATTGGAACAATTGCACCACCGTCATCAGCGATAAGCCTCTGAGTTTCTTCGTACATTGATCGACGTTTATCAACATCCAGTTCAGCACGTGCCTCTTTAACAATACTGTTGAATTTAACTGCATCAGGTGTTGAGCGCCAATCTGTATCGTTCCATTCTGTATCATCCACATATGCTGATGAATACATCCAGTCTTCTGTTGGACGTCCACCCCAGTAGCATGTGCACCAGCCTTTTTTGTTCCAAACATTTGACCAGTAACCATCGGATGGTTCACGTACAACTTCAATATCAATTCCTACCTCTTTTGCTGATGCTGCAACCAATTGTGCTGCATCTACTGCACCTGCAAATGCCGCGTCAGACGCTGACAGTTGGATTGTACCGCTGTGCCCAGAAGCTTTATAGTGCTTCATAGCTAGTTCTGGATTGAATTCCCGTTGAGGTAAGCCAGACGCATGGAATGGGTTTGCAGTAGAGATTGGATGATCATTACCAAGTGATCCATGCCCAAGTAGGATTTTATCAACCAATTCTTGGCGCTTGATTGAATGCTTAAGAGCTAGACGAAGATCTAGATTATCAAATGGCTCTGAAGTGACACGCATTGGCATAGTATAATGCAGTGTGCCAGCTATTTCCAAAATTTCAAGTGTTGGAACGCGTGCAAGCAGTGCAACAGTTTTTGGATCAACACGGTCGATTGCATCAACATCACCATTCATTACCGCGCTTTGACGAGCAGCAGTATCAAGTAGTGAAATCATTTCAACTTCATCGAAATGTGCTGCGCCTTCTTTCCAATAGTTTGCATTACGTTTAAATGTAGCGCGAACTCCTGGTTCAAAGTCTTGTAAAACATATCCACCAGTACCGATGCCAGATTGTGAGTCAATTTTGCCATCTTTTGATGGTTTGATCAATAAATGGTAATCACTCACGATATATGGGAAACCAGCATTTGGAGCATTTAATTCCATAATAACTCTGTTTGGACCGTCAGCTTTAATAGAAGTGACTGCAGTTAGAAGCCCTCTTGCAGCTGATTTACTGTCTTCGTTGCGGTGATAATCAAATGTAGCAACCACATCTTCAGAAGTTAAGGTTTTGCCGTTATGGAACTCAACACCTTGGCGCAAGTTGAATATCCAAGTTTTGGCGTCTGATGACTCATAACTTTCAGCCAATTCAGGGCGCAACTGTCCATCGCTACCAATTTCCATTAAATGGTTGCCAAAGGTCATACCAGTATTTGTCATCATTGAATTTTCAAATGTACCAGAATCAAGTGAATCTGTTGTAGAACCATGTCCCACACCGTAGCGCATAATGCCGCCTTTGTTAGGTGCCGCTGCCATAG
>ERZ807291.7243-NODE-7243-length-12958-cov-7.008525_pt1 | contig 12958 bp, 15 predicted proteins | sample MGYA00521257_ERZ807291 | MGnify/ENA primary metagenome ERZ807291 (study PRJEB31413, sample SAMN03169783) | marine metagenome | biome: Marine; feature: Water; material: Subsurface seawater | place: North Sea | collected 2011-04-28 | depth 1 m m ...
GTTTCTTTGCAATTGCAATGTCGTAAGTATTATAAATATGAATATAAGATAGGAACAAAAAATGGCAGTCGGAACATTTAAAAATGCAAAAGTAAGTGGTGCTTCCACAACAACAACCTCGTTGTATACGGTACCATCAGGTAAGTATACTACAATTCACTCAATTTATGTCACAAACAGATATAATCTTGAAGACTTGTATGTTAATATTACCATTGATGATGGCGGTGGTAATGAATTTTACATTGCGTATTTATATCCTGTGCAAGCAAACTTGGGTGCTACTTGGGAACGTCCAATAAATTTGATGGATGGTGAGATTTTAAAAGTTACTGCATCTAGAGCGGATTCAATCGATGTTGTTGCCGCAGTATTAGAATTTACACCATAAAGAGAGAGTTAATAGATGCCTTATATTGGAAGAACTAAAACAGCAAATCTAAGAACATTTCGTGGAGAGTGTGATGGTATTCGTAAGATTTACGAATTAGATTTCATACCAGTTAGTGATAATCAGTTATCGGTATATATCGATGGTGTTTATATTAACGACCAAGATTTTGTTTTTATACAACCCAACAAAGTCGTATTGTCAGATGCGCCTGCCAACGGATCAGAACTGATTGTTCAAGCATTAAAGGCGGGAGACTTTCAGTCAACTAGAACTAAAACATATATCGCATCTGGTAACCAAAGAATTTTTGATTGTGGATTTATTCCACCAAACGAGAATGCCATTATAGTAAGTAAGAATGGTAACATGCTTCAAGATAGAGAATATATCATATCTGGAAGTAAAGTAATTCTAACAGAAACTCCATCTACGGGTGTTGAAGTTGAGATTAGAGGTATTTACGATGTTATTGATCCATCTGGTAATGTGCAAGCATCAAACAATCTATCAATTACAAGAACAAGAACATTTGCTGATGGTTCACAAACCATTTTTCCAATGCATCAGAAAACCGTGGCGAACAACAATCTACTAGTATTTCGTGGTGCTGACCACAGTAGTATTGTGTCAAATCACAATGAATATAATATTGTAAATCATTATAAGTATGTACACGAAAATGCAATTCCCGAAAATACTCCTATAGAATTTAGAGGGTTGGCAGGAACAGTTTATCAAAATCTGTGCAGAAGAGTAATTATGTCCAAAGATATAGAAGGTGTTCCAACTAGTATTAATGCAACACCAACTAACGCTGGTACATCTGGATATACAACAGCAAACAATCTAGAAGCAAGAGGTGGTTCTGGTCATGGTATGCGAGTTAATATTACTGCATCCGCCGGCGTTGTAACTGGTGTTACTCTCAATACCGATTTAGGTGGTGGTGATTTTGCTGTTGGATATCAAAATTCAGAAGTATTAACTATTATTCAATCAGGTTCTACTAATGACGCTACAGTTACTATTACTGCAGTAGCAGATAGAAACGGTCAGAGATATATTGATATAAACAATCACACATGGGATCATCAAAATGATGTATATCAAAAAGAAACATCCTATACTATAGTTGCACAGACCGGAACAGTTATGGTTACTGTAGATGGTATTGTTCAACCACACAATGCCGCGGTTTATATGAGTGCAGACTTTAACGAAGGGTCTGGAGCGTCAAATCAAATTATCGATTTAGGTTCTTATGTTGGTGTTAATGACCAAGCATCAAAAATTGAAATCAGAGATACATGGTGGTTAACTTTAGATGATGATACGCGCCCTAACTTCAATGGCGCAACACCAGGAGCAATGTCCACGGCGCGCTGGACTTGGACTGCAGATGGAACAAACAATCAATTCGATACAGGATCATCGGGTTCACCCGCCGCTGGTTGGGTTGGTTATGATGCTAGAAGTTTTACTGGCAGTATTGGCAATATCGTTATGGGCGCGGCAGGAAATGATAAAAAATATGGTTTAGTTGTTGTAGATGGTATTATTCAAGATAAAGACACATGGTCATTTAGTGTTAACGGGTTAACTCTTGGTGGTAATCCAGGATCTTCTGACCAATCAGTTAAAGTTGACCTATTCTTTTTCTATGGTGGTTATGATAATGATGTGAACAATGCCGGCGATTTGAATTTCCAAGATGCTAAACAAATGGTAATGACTGGTAATGCATCAACAGGTGCAGGCGACCATCAGTTCGTTCGTTTGTACGATGAAGCAACAGGACAAACTGAACTACATCCATCGGGTGATTCCTGTGTTATTGTTCATATTAATGGCGTCTATCAGAATGATGATTCCTATTTCATAGAAGGTAATAAACTTTGTTTCTTTGATGAATTTCCTGCTCAAGGATCAATCATTGACTGTAAAGTATTAAAGTGTGCAGAAGTTGCACCAGCAAACAGAAGAAAAGCATTCTTTAGAGGTGATGGTTCTACGACACAATTTACATTACCGTTTACATCGACAACAACTCCTAATGATTTTGGTATTCTTGTTTCAATAAACAGTAAGATAATTCGCGAAGATGAATATGCATTAAATGGAACAACATTATATTTCAATATTGCACCAACAGACGCATCGTTTATTGAAGTACAAGGAATTTTTGATATCACAACATTTACTGGAGCATCATCTGATACAAACTTAGAGACTAAGAAATTAGTTATTACATGTAATGGATCGCAACAAATTTTCGATATTGGCGAACTTGTATTTGAAAAACATGCATATGGTACTGTACAAGACACATACAATGACCAAAAGTTGATTGTTTACATTAATGGTGAAATCCAAGGACCTACTAAATATATGTTAGTTGGTAGCAAAGTGTACTTTACAGAAATTCCTGTAGTTGGATCAATTCTTGAAGTTGTCAGATTTATATAAAAGGGAACGAACATGGCATTAACTAAATTAACAAAACACATTGTATCTGGAGCAACTATTGTTCAAGTTCGATATAAAGATTGTAGTAATCTGTCAACAGGAAATACAGGATCAACTGTATGGGATACTATGACAATAACACCACAATATGCCGATTCTATTTTAGAAGTTCGTTTTCAAGGAATTTGTAGACAAGCAATGGAAGGTACTGGAGGAAACAACGACAACTCCAATAACGTAGAAGGTAATCTACACATGTTTATTAATGGATCAAACGAATATACAATTAATGATGCGTTTTCTTTTGCTGATTTTGGTATGCCGTATGGTAATACTTCTACATCAAATAAAGGTAAAGCAGTTAACATGTTTCACCGTCACTTACCAGGATCAACAAACTTACAAACAATATCTATGCAGATTACTAGAAGTTCAAACGATGGTGGTAGTGTGACTTGTCAGAATGGATTCTTAATTGCAAAAGAAATCGCGGGTGGTGTCTTACTAGGAACACCTGGAAATGCTAAAGTGAACTAATATAAATATTGAAAGAGGAAGAAAATGGCATTAACTAAAGTAACAAAACACATCGTATATGGATCAGTTCTAGTAGCGCACTACGGACAAGATTATGCAAACATAACAACATCCAGTTCATCTTATGTTCAGTGGGGTGAAGATACCGTTTTAACTCCTCAATATTCTGATAGTCACTTAGAAATGGTTATGACTGGTTCGATGTATACAAGTACCAACCAGAACAGTAGTTCACATTACGGAAATGCTAAGTTTGTAGTTAACGGTTCAGATGAATATTTCTTGAGAGGTATTATTGGCGCGGCGCAATCAATCGTTGGCAATCACAATCACCAAAATCAAACTTTTGGTGAAAACAATGGTAGACAAAATTGGTTTTTCCAGAACTTTGGATCAGCATTGTATATGTGTCATGTTCATGCACCAGGTTCAACAAACGCACAGAATATGCAAACATTTGTAATGGCAGATAGCGGCGGACTAAGTATTGTCTGTAGTGATGGATTCTTTACAGTATCAGAAATTGCTGGCGAACATTATAACTTGACATAAGAGAGAGAAACAAATGGCATTAACAAGAGTAACAAAACACATCATACACGGTTCTCTGCTTGTTCAGTTCAAGTATACAGAGAATTCTGGTAGTTGGGTATTATCATCTTCAAGAACTACGTTTACAAAGATTAACAATAAAAATGTAGTTATGACACCACAATACGCGGATTCTATTCTTGAGAACTCTGCCAGTATGACTATGCGTCAAGAGGCGGGTAACAACAACAACGACCAACTAGCAATTGCTCTTTTTGTTAATGGTTCAAATGAGTATGAGCAAACTAATGTTTTAGGAAATCAACCATATGGTAATAATCACAGTCATACCGGTGGACGTAATGATAGAACAGCACCCACTAGAAGACATGGACATATAACTAACCAAAGGGCAGCGGTTGGATTTACTCATACCTTTACTCCAGCATCAACTAATGCACAAGATATGGATGTGAGAGCAAGAAATATCAGCGCGGATAGAAACTTTAGCGTACAAGACTTTTTCTTTATTTGCAAAGAGATTTCGATAGGTATCACATCATTATCTGGCGACCAGACATAAATTGTGGTTCTATATGATGGGGAATTATAATGCCTATTCGAAAAATAACTAAACGAGTTGTATCTGGAAACTTACTTATACAATTTAAGTATGCTGAAGAAGATTCTTGGACTTTAAATTCCTCGCAAACAACTTTTCAGACAATTGGTGGTGTTTTTATTAATATGACACCGCAGTATGCGGATTCTATTTTAGAAGTCAATGTAGCAGGAACACTAAGAAGTCAAAATTCAAATGATACACATGACCAATTTGCTTTTAGATTATTAGTTAATAATTCTGAAGAATATATTCAGTCACATGTTTTAGGTCAATCTCCATATGGTTCTGCTCACAGTCATTCCGGCGGACGTAATGATAGAACAGCACCCACTAGAAGAGTTGGAGGGGTAACTAATCAAGCAACAACATTTGGATTTTCTCATGCATATATACCAGCATCAACAAATGCACAAAGAATAGAAACACAAACAAGAAATATAAGTAGCGCAAGAAACAGTCTTCTCATACAAGACTTTTTTATGATAACAAAAGAGATAGGAATACCCGCATTAGGTGGGTTATCGGGTCCTCAGTAATAATAGTTTATAAATAACTATATAAATAAACCTGTGTAAGAAAAAATAATTTTAGGAGTTAACTATGGCCGAAACAACAGACTTAATTTCAGCAGTTGCAAAAACCGCTGGACCTATGACCCAAGCGGAGTTGGAACGTAAAGGACCACCTACGAGGGATGAAATCGAAGCAATCATGCAAAAGGGTGCAATTGGTGTTGCCGCAACTGATGATGAAATGTTGCGAATGACAGAATATCATTCAAGAGTGCGTAGAGGAGATAACATTGGTGTAATGATGTCTATTCTTTATCCACAATGTGAGTGGTCTTTAGGTACTGGCGCGGGATATAATGCCGCGGATTCTGGATTAAATCAAGCACTCGTAGATGCAATTGTATGGGATGAAGATAATAATCTTCCTAAACCAACTCTTTCTGAACTACGCAAATTGCGTCCTTATGTTCAAGATATTCTTGACCAGTCGGCATACATTGATTTGCGTAGAGCAAACATGCCTAAAGAAGATGCTCTTATTCGTGCATTGTGGGAGTATGTTGTTGAAGGTAACAGAGAAGGTATTGACGCACTACAAGCAAGACGTATTGCTGTGAAGAAGCGTTTTCCTAAACCAGAAAACAAACATTGGATGGTACAGTCTGAACAATATATGGGTATTGTACCCAACTCACCAGAAGATATTTTGCGTGACTTAGATGAGACAACAATGAAAAAGATTGCGTTCTCACCTAATATTGAAGGCGCAGACGCAATGCCACTATCAACTCGCTTGACACTTGAAGAGCGTATTGACCAAGTTGCAAAGAAAAGAGGCGTTGCCATTGGTGGGGGACTTGATATGACAACGAATGTTGGTTCTAGTAATCCAACTGTTGCAGATATTGATGCCGCAATTGCCGCCGGTGCAACTGGCGATGAAGTAACTGAATAAGAGGAGAGTAAACTATGCCTATCAAAAATGGTAGACTAATTCTAGAAAGACAAGTCTCCGACCTTGCTGAACGATTTACGGTTGATCCTGCAAATCTGCTATCTATCGGTACTGTTGTTCGTATTGCTACTTCTGGTACATACGATATTGCTATCTCAACTGGCGCATCAGACAATAAAACGATTGGTATTGTTTACTCATTAGACAAGACACCGAATCCATATGTTGCTGTAGCAGGACGATGCATTGTCAATGTTAGAGGTGCGGTTGCTAAAGGCGACACACTTGTACTCTCAGAGTATCAAGGAATGTTAAAAACAAATAACGGCGCTGGTTTTGAGATTGTTAAAGCAATTGCATTAACAGCAAACTCATTACAACATGGCCAGGTTGAGTGTATTCTCGTTAGAGGATAACAATAAAAAGACTACATAGTTAAAACTCAATAATCTCCAAGGTATAAATACTATTAGAACAATAGATACCTTGGAGATTTTTTTATGGCAACCCCAATCACAAGAAGCGATTTACAACAATACTGCCTGCGCCGCCTAGGTAAAGGGGTCATTGACATTAATGTGTCAACAGACCAAATCGAAGATAGAACTGACGAAGCACTACAATTCTTTCAAGAATATCATTTTGATGGTGTTGAAAAGACTTATCTTAAACATAAAGTAACCGCTACCACACTTACTGTCACAGACAGTTCACAGTTTCAAAAAAATGAAAAACTGACTGGTTCTACCAGCGGTGCAACTTCATTTGTATTTGATGCTCCAACATCAACTACAATTCGCGTAAAGCGTGAACTTGGCGACTATACGCTTGCAGAGACAATCACAGGCGCAGTCACAGGCGCAACAGACACAGTTACTACAATTGTTGCTGGAGATATTAAAAACGGATATGTTCCTGTAACTGATGCTATTTTAGGTGTCGTAAAAGTGTTTCCGTTTGGAAGTCAATCTTCTTTAGATATGTTTGATGTTCGTTATCAATTACGTCTAAATGAAGTATTTGACTTTGCATCCACATCTGTTATATACTATAATATGATACAAAATCATATTTCTCTTCTACAAGAGATGTTGGTTGGAGAGCAATCCGTCAGATTTAATCGTCATACAGATAGAATTTATGTTGATATGGATTGGGATCAACATACACAACCAGATAATTATATTATTTTTGAGGCATATAGACTTCTTGATCCTGCAACATATAATGATATCTACAATGATATGTTTGTTAAAAAATATTTGACCGCACTAATTAAATTGCAATGGGGTAATAATTTAAGTAAGTTTGCTGGTGTGCAGATGCCAGGAGGCGTCACCCTAGATGGTGTTCGTATTATGGAAGAAGCAAGACAAGAAATCGAAAAGATTGAAGAAGAGATGTCTTTACGATATGAATTACCAGTAAACTTTATGGTAGGGTAACCGATGGCATTAAACGCTCACTTTGACCAAGGCGGTGGATTAGATAGTACAGGATATTCATTAGAACAGACCTTAATCGAAAATCTTTATATAGAAGCGATTAAGATTTATGGTTTTGATATGTACTATATTCCAAGAACACTTGTAAACGTAGATAATATCTTTACTGAAGATGAGTTATCTAAGTTCACTTCTGCACATCCTATTGAGATGTATCTACAGAGTGTGGATGGGTTTGAAGGTGAAGGTGACTTCTTATCTAAGTTTGGTGTTGAAATTAGAGATAGAGCAAGTTTTGTTGTTGTAAAGTCACGCTGGTCTGCAGATGTTGATAATAATGCTTCATTAATCGTAGAAGGTCGTCCTAATGAGGGTGACTTATTATACTTTCCTATGACGAAGAGTATATTTGAAATCAAATTTGTTGAGCATGAAAATATCTTTTATCAGTTAAATAACATTTATACATATAGACTTGATGTTGAAAAGTTTGTTTATAGTAGTGAAGAAATAAGCACAGGCATCTCCGCAATTGATGCATTAGAAGATACAAGAAGTATAAACGCATTTAATCATAATATTACTCTTGAAGACAGTAGTGGTGAACTATTATTGGAAACTGGTTATAAACTTATTCAAGAGAGTTATGCGTTGTCCGATACAACTAGCGCAACATCAATTGGTGCTTCTATAGAACCACTCGCTAGAAATTATGACTTTGGCGTTAATGCTGAAGATATTATAGACTTTAGCACAACAAATCCATTTGGTGAGGTACAGAGATAATGTTAGGACAAAATCATTTTTATCATGAAACTATTAGACGTACTGTAATTGCGTTCGGTAGTGTATTCAATGATATTCATGTAAGACGTAAAGATGCTAGTAGTACTGTTATACAGTCCATGAAGATACCATTATCATATGGTCCTAAACAGAAATTTCTTGCTAGATTATATGAGAACCCAAACTTAGATAATTTAAATCAATTGACATTACCTAGAATTGGATTTGAGATTAGTGGATTTAATTATGATAGTCAGAGAAAAGTTAATAAGTTAAATGTAATGCGAAAAACTGATGATACAAACTCATCAGAATTGAAGAAGCAGTATTTTTCTGTTCCTTACAATATTACTTTCTCACTGTTTATCATGGCAAAAAATCAAGAGGATGCACTGCAGATTGTTGAGCAAATTATACCGTTCTTCACACCAGCATATACATTGACTATAAACACTGTTCCTGAGATGGGGATCAAAGATGACTTTCCTTTAATCTTAGATAGTTTAACATATGAAGATGATTATGAGGGAGATTTTGCTACTCGTAGGAGTATCATATATACTATGACTTTCACAACAAAAACTAATTTTTATGGTCCTGTTTATCAGCAAGGCGTTATTAAGAAAGTGAAAATCGATAACTATCTAGATGCTCCAACAAGCACTTTAGTAAATACTAGATACGAAACAGAACCCAATCCGACATCTGCAGATGTGGAAGATGATTTTGGATTTAGTGAAACATGGACAACTAACCCAGCGAGTTAAATTATGGCAACAAAGACAATTCTTAACGTAACAGAGACCAGAGCAACATTTGCGGTGTCTGGAGATTTTACTCCAGGTTCTGTAGATTTTGATATGGATGTAGATACTTTAGGTAGAGATGAAACAGCAGAAAATCCAGAATGTATCATTTTGCAAATTGACTATGATAACAATGTAGGTGATATACAAGTATATCGAGTTACCGATCCAAATCCAACTCTTGTGTTTTCATTTAGTGGTGCTGGTGTTGGTTCTTTAATTAATACTGGTCAATTAGGTCTTTCTGCCGAACCAACTAAAGATTTACGAGTTTTTATTGAAGATGGTACAGTGACCATCACATTGAAAAAAGTTAGTGGATTCACACAACTGTAGGATTTGATATGAGTAAAGAAAAAGTTGAAGATAGATTGAATGATGTATTTGATGTTGCAAGTGAATTAGTTTCAACAGACGATAAACATTTACCTTCCACTATGCCTGATGCTCCTGATGCTTCAAAAGTAGATATGGATGCAGACTATGAATACGCACGAAACAACTTTCATCTACTTATAGAAAAAGGTAATACTGCTATAGAAGGTATTCTATCTTTAGCGAGAGAAGCAGAGAACCCTCGCTCATATGAAGTTGCTGGTCAGTTAATTAAAACTGTTAGTGACGTAACGCAAGACTTAATGCGCTTACAAAAGAACATGAAAGAACTTAAAAAAGTAGACAAAGAAGACGCACCTAAAAATGTTACAAATGCATTGTTCATTGGTTCAACTGCAGAGTTGCAGAAACTAATGAAAGGTGACGCAGATGATATAAAGGTAATCGACCATGACTGATTTCGATTTCGGATTTACCGCTGTAGATGAGAATGAATTAGAAGCAGTACAACAATTAGCACAGACTGCAACAACATCTGGTGCTGAGGTACAGAAACTAGAAGCAAAAATATCAAAACTACATGACGCGGTTATACCTCTTTTGAATAATTTGAAAGCAAATCCTGAAAAGGATTATATTTACTGGCCAAATCGAACATTAAAGATTGACCAGTTTGAAGTTGTATTACAGAAGATTATAAATGAATGATGCTTATTTAGGTAATCCTAATCTAAAAAAAGTCAATGTTCAGCAAGAGTTTACTGCAGAACAAATTGATGAGTACATGAAGTGTGCTAAGGACCCAGATTACTTTATCCTAAACTATATTAAGATTGTTAACCTCGATGAGGGTTTTGTTCCATTTGATATGTATCCATTTCAGAGAAAAATGGTTAAGACATTTCATAAGAACAGATTTTCTATCTGTAAAATTCCTAGACAATCTGGTAAGTCAACAACAGTATGTTCATACATTCTGTGGTATGCATTGTTTAACCCTACAGTAAACTGTGCTATTCTTGCAAACAAAGGCGCACTTGCTAGAGACTTGCTTGCAAAAATTCACATGTCTTACGAAGCATTACCTAAATGGATGCAGTTAGGTATTAAAGAATGGAATAAAGGTTCTATTGTATTAGAGAATGATAGTCGGATTATTGCATCTGCAACATCTTCTAGTGCAGTTCGTGGTGGTTCTTACAATCTAGTTTTCTTAGATGAGTTTGCATTCGTTCCATTTAACTTAGCAGAAGAGTTTTTCCGGTCAGTATATCCTACTATCACCTCTGGTAAAAACACTAAGGTGATGGTTGTTTCTACGCCTAATGGCATGAACCACTTCTATAAGATGTGGGTAGATGCTGAAGAGAAACGCAGTACATATGCTCCCATTGAAGTTCAATGGAATGATATTCCTGGGCGAGGTGTTAAGTTTCGCGAAGAGACAATTAAGAATACTTCAGAAGAACAGTGGAGACAGGAGTTTGAGTGTGAATTTTTAGGATCATCAAACACTCTAATCAACCCCAACTCACTTAGAAATTTATCTTATAAGTCGCCAAATTATAATAAAGATGGTCTAGCAGTCTACGAAGAAGCACAAGAAGACAGAACATATGTTATGTGTGTAGACACAGCGAGAGGCGTAGGACTCGACTACAGCGCATTTGTAGTCATAGATGTGACTGAGATGCCTTTTAAAGTTGTATGTAAGTATAAGAGTAATGAGATGACGCCTATGATGTATCCCACAATTATTAATAAGATGGGTACACATTATAATAACGCATACATTCTAGTAGAAGTCAACGATATAGGTCAACAAGTCGCGGATATTCTAAATAATGAAGTAGAATATGAAAACTTACTATCTACCACATGGAAGGGTAGGTCTGGTCAAGTAGTTGGTGGAGGATTTGGTACACAAAACAATATGGGTGTGCGTACAACAGCGCAATTGAAAAGATTGGGTTGTAGTAATCTGAAGTCACTAATAGAAGAACAGAAGTTTATTATACAAGATTTTGATATAATTAATGAACTATCAACATTTGTTGCTAAGAAAGGTTCTTACGAAGCAGAAGAAGGTAGTCATGATGATTTGGCAATGTGTTTGGTGATGTTTGCATGGTTATCTGGTCAACCGTATTTCAAAGAATTAACTGAGAATGATATACGAGAAAAACTATATAAAGATAAAATGCAAATGCTTGAGGATGAGTTAACCCCCTTTGGGTTTATAAGTAGTGGTTTAGATGAAGCACAAGAAAGTTTTGTTGATAACCAAGGAGATAGGTGGGTCGTTGTTGATGATGGGTGGTAATCTCATAATTGAAGATTTATGATATTATAAATATTCTAGAAATAAACAATGACTTTTGACTTAAAAAAAATATACGGGAGTAATTAAAATGGCATTTCAACTTTCACCAGGCGTTCTAGTCAGAGAAATCGACTTGACACAGGTTGTGCCAGCGGTAGCAACCTCTCCAGGTGCTTTTGCTGGAGCGTTCCAGTGGGGACCTGTAGACGAAGTAATTAGTATATCTTCAGAGAACGATTTGGTTTCCGTCTTCGGTGAACCAAATGCTGAAACATATCAATACTTCTTTACTGCGGCGAACTTTTTATCTTATGGTTCAAACCTTCAAGTAGTTAGAGCGGAAACTGGTAACACAAACGCTACCGAAGATGGTAGTGGTTTTCTAATTAAAAATGATACACACTATGATAATTTAGGTGCAGTGGCAGTTGCCGCTGGCATCGGCGATTGGGGAGCAAAGTATCCTGGTACATTAGGAAATTCTTTACGAGTTTCAATGTGTATCAATGCTAATTCTTTTGAACAAACAAACGTAACTACAGTTACTACACTTAATGCAGTTGGTTCAACTACAATCACGCCAGTATCTTCTACAGATATCAATACTGGAGACGTTATTGTATTTGCTGGAGACACTACAGAGTATGAAGTAACTGCAGATGTTGCAGGCACACTTACTATTCAACAAAAAGGTAAGACAGCAACAGACGGACTTGTTGTTGCAGTAGACGGTACATCTACACCAGTTAACGTAACAGTAAGATGGTACTATCATAATGAATTTGATGGTGCACCAGGAACATCAGCACAAGCAACAGCAAGAGGTGGTTCTGGAGATGAAGTTCACGTTATTGTAGTTGACGAAGATGGAGACATCACTGGCACTAAAGGTACAGTTCTTGAGAAATTCTCAAATCTATCTGTAGCAACAGATGCTAAGAAGTCAGATGGACTCGTTAATTACTATGTCGAGCATATCAATCAATATTCTAGATATATCTGGTGGGGTGCTAATCCTGCAAACCTTGATGCTGATGTAGGCGCTATTACTGGATTATTGAGTAATGCGTTTACTCATACTAATCGCGGTCCTAGTTATGCATCACTATCAGGTGGTGCAAATGATAATGCGCCAACAGATGGTGAATTGCAGACTGCTTATACACACTTTGCAAACGATGAACTCTATGATGTTTCACTTATTCCAGTTGGACCTGCATCAGGTGTAGTTGCTAAGTGGGT
>ERZ807291.7248-NODE-7248-length-12951-cov-4.815369_pt1 | contig 12951 bp, 11 predicted proteins | sample MGYA00521257_ERZ807291 | MGnify/ENA primary metagenome ERZ807291 (study PRJEB31413, sample SAMN03169783) | marine metagenome | biome: Marine; feature: Water; material: Subsurface seawater | place: North Sea | collected 2011-04-28 | depth 1 m m ...
CTTTCAATTGTTGAGAGACCTCTACAATTTTATCGTATTGATCGCCTAATACCGACAATTCTTGCTCTAAGCTAGCCTTTTTCTGCTGTAGTTCAGGAAGTTCTTTTTCTATCGTATCCAATTCAAATTGCTCTTTGAAACTGCGTTTTTTGCGGATATTTACACTCTCATCTTTTGGAGGAGCTGCAATTTCTATGACTTCTTGAATTGGTTTTTTTGCATTTTCCCGTTTTTCATCGGCTTGCAATTCCTCAAATTGGCGATAATCGCTATAGTTTCCTGGAAAATCTTGCACATCACCCTGACCTTTGAAAATGAAACAGTGCTCAACCAAACGGTCCATAAAAAAACGATCGTGACTTACCACCAACAAACAACCTTGGTAAGATTGTAAAAAATCTTCTAAAACAGCCAAGGTTTCTATATCCAAATCGTTCGTGGGCTCATCAAGAATAAGGAAATTAGGAGCTGCCATTAATATGGTTAACAAATACAATCTACGCCTTTCACCCCCACTTAATTTTACGACAAAATCGTGTTGCTTGTCGTAGCTAAAACCAAATTGCAACAGTAAATGTGACGCTGTTAATTTATTTCCATTGGAAAGCGGAATCCAATCGGCAATATCTCGAACTACATCAATTACTTTTTTCGACTCATCTACTTGAATACCTTGTTGAGAATAATACCCAATATTTAAGGTTTCTCCTTTTACAATTTTACCGGTGTCTGGCATTTCCAGACCCATCATTAAATTCAAAAGCGTAGATTTCCCAACCCCATTCGGGCCAATGATTCCAACCTTTTCAGCTCGCTTGAAGTTATATGAAAAACCTTCCAAAATAGACAATTCCCCGTAACGCTTAGCCACATTATGCAATTCCATAATTTTGGTTCCCATACGTTCGGTTCGCACATCCATGCGCACCTCCAATTTGGCTCGTTGACTCTTAAGTTTAGCCTCTAATTGAGAAAAAGCTTCGGTTCTACTTTTGCTCTTGGTTCCACGAGCTTTAGGCATTCGCCTTACCCATTCCAATTCCTTACGATATAAATTACGGTCCTTTTCCAATTCACTTTGCAATTGGGCTTCTCGCGCTGCTTTGGTTTCTATGAAGTAGGAGAAATTACCTTGATATTGGTGTAGATCTCCATTGTCAATTTCTATGATTCTATCGCAGACACGATCCAGAAAATATCGATCGTGAGTAATCAACAAAAGTGTCAATTCCCGTTGGGCCAAAAACTGTTCCAACCACTCGATCATATCTAGATCCAAATGGTTGGTAGGCTCATCCAACAATAAGAAATCGGCACCCGATAAAATAACCTTAGCTAAGGCAATACGCTTTTTTTGTCCACCCGATAAGGTTCCCGCTTTTTGATGAAAACGGTCGATTTTCAATTTAGATAAAACCTGTTTCACCTTCGCTTCATAATCCCAAGCATCTAAGGAGGTCATCTCTTCGCTCAAAAAATTCAAGCGTTCCAGAAGTTCTGGATTATCTGAATCCTTTTCTAGTGCATCTAAAACCTCGTTATAATTTTTAAGGGCACGGGTGATTCCATGATCGTCAAAAAGTATATTTTCCAGCACGGTCAATTCGTCATCGACGTCTGTATCCTGAGATAAATATGAATATTTGATGTCTTTCCGGATGATTGCCTTACCTGCATCTGGGGTCTCCTTTCCAACGATTATGCTGAACAATGTGGATTTACCTTGGCCATTACCCGCAACTAAGGCTACCTTTTCGCCTTGCTGTATGCCAAAAGTAACTTCTTTTAATACGGGTTTATCGTGCCAGGTTTTAGAAACTTGATCTACAGAAAGAAAATTCATCGCGGCAAAGGTACGCCCAAACGTTTGTCCGCTTCCGCACAAAACCATATTTCCTAACTTTGTTGGATGAAAATTGAAATCTGGTCTGATATTATGTGTCCCTTTTGTTACATGGGTAAAAAACAATTGGATCTTGCTTTATCACGTTTATCATACGGGAAGGATGTAGAAATAATATGGCGGAGCTTTGAATTAAATCCAGAAATCAAACATATACCCGGAAAATCAGTATCCGAATATTTATCAGAAATCAAGAATATGCCAATTGATGACGTTGAAAGAATGCAAGACAGAATTGCAGAACAAGGTTCAGCACTAGGCATACAATTCAATTTCGCGAAAACGCCTGTATGCAATTCGCATAATGCCCATAAGTTAATTCATGCCGCACAAAAGCAAGGTAAGGCTCATTTATTAAAAGAAGCCTTATTCAAAAAATATTTCACAGAAGGGACTAATGTGGAATCCATTGAAACTTTAATGGAATTGGCCAAAGACCTCCAAATCGATTTATCTCCATGGAAAGGAGATCCTTTTAATTCAGAAACCTTAGAAGAAGAAGTTGAACACGATAACTATTATGCACAACAAGTTGGCGCTCGAGGTGTGCCGTTTTTTATTTTCAATGAGGCTTATTCCTTAAGCGGAGCACATGGTGCAGAGACCATTTATAAAGTTTTAGAAACTGCTAGAATTAAAGCTGACAAGAAAAACCAATAAAATTTGAACATCCAAATAATTACATTTACAACATTAAAGCCACATTAATTATGGAAGCGACTAACTACATAAATCAACTTCCCGAGGAAAGAAAACCTGCAATGGAAAAACTCCTTGACCTATTGAAAGAGAACCTACCAAAGGGTTTTGAACTTCAAATGCAATACTCCATGCCTTCATATGTAGTACCTCATACTATCTTCCCAGCTGGGTATCACTGCAATCCAAAAGAACCCCTACCTTTTATCAGCATTGCATCTCAAAAGAATTTTATTGCCGTTTACCATATGGGATTATACGCCAATCTAGAGCTCTATAATTGGTTCGTTTCTGAATATCCTAAATACAATAAGTACAAGTTGGACATGGGTAAAAGTTGCATACGTTTTAAGCGAATGGACGATATACCATATGAATTACTAGGACAGCTGTTCCAAAAAATGAGTGTTCAAGATTGGATTGATATCTATCAGGAAAACCTTATCAAAAAGTGATGCTCCCACTCATTAAACTAGAAAGTTATATTTTGTTACATTTTCTATAGTACAAACATCGTATAATATTCATTATTGGGTGTATTATTACCCCATGTTCACATTCAAAGATGTTTCTAAGTTTTTTAAAATTACACTTTGCGGGATTTTTTTGGTAACGTCTTATACGAATTGTTATAAACAAGAACGTATAACATTTTCATCTATAAAAGATTTACTTCCTCTTGAAGCCATAAAACGAATTGAACTGGAAAAGGACCCTGTAAATTGGCCACGATTATGCTCCAATTACTTTTCTACAGCAAAAAGCAATGGTAAAAGTGACTCATTCATAAAACCTGCTCTCGATTACCTCTACGATCGAACTATTAAAGAGAATAATACATTAGGATACGATGCATACTACCGCATAAAAAGCTACCAATTCTTAACAAATAATGAATTAGACTCGGCTATTTCATATGGATATAAAATACTAGCTCTCAAAGATCAACATGACTCTATAGATCCTTCACATGGATATCACCTTTTAGGTCTATCCTATTTCTACAAAGATCAGAATTCAGATAGCACCCGGCAATATTGGACCAGAGGTTATAAGGAGGCGGAAATAAAAAAAGACAACCATATGATTATCCTTTTTGGATTAAATCTTGGCACCTACTATTATAACAACGGAAATACACGAAATGCAAGAAGTTTATTTTTAAGAGCTCATGAAGTTGGATTGAAATCCGACATATCAAACTCAATCCTAACTAATAATATTGTTAGTACTTTTATAGATGAAGGTCAATATCAAGAGGCCGATGAATTCTGGATAGCCAATCAAAAACAATTAACGGCAGATCTAAATTCCTATAAAGGTCAACTTTTTCTGTTAAATCGAATAAAAGTTTTACAAACTCTAAATAAATGGGAGGAAGCAAAAAAGAAATTCAATCTTTTGAAAATAAATTCTGTAGATCCTAATTTGTTTCAAAATTATGCGCAGATTTATATAGACAACAAATTGAATGATAAGAATTTTGATTTTGTATCCGACTCATTTTGGAGAAAAACACTTATTGATAATGCCCCACATATTTCTTTTAATACTTCTAAATCCATTATCAACAATATAACATTGCCCGAACTTGATTTCTTTGTTAAACATCTTATTAAATTGGAATCAGATACAACCAAATTCAACAAGTTAAGTTTAAAGTTCAGAGCTAAAATTTGCAAACAATTAGGGCACTATTTTATGGCTTCAAATCCAAGTAAAGCCAATTCTTTTTTCATAAAGAGTATTGCGTTTTTCGACGATGCAAAAATAGAGGAAAACAAGACCCAACAGAAAGTTATAGATGAGTTAAATCAACTGGATGAAACCTTCTCAGAAATTAAACAAAAAGAAGAAATTATTAAAGATTCAAAAAAGACCCAAGATGCGTTAAAAATAGCTTTGGTTTTGGTGCTAATCATTTTTACTCTAGGAATTTGGTTGGTTATAAATATCGTCAAAATCAAAAATATTGAGAAGAAACATCTGCAAACCGAGCAAGATGTATTGAAGAGAGAACAAGAGTTAAACAATCGCATTGTTGAATATTCGAAAAGCCTTATTGAGAGAAATATTTCGCTCAGAAATGAAATTTCTACTGCTATTGCATCCGCACCAAACGCCTTAAAATCCGAGGTAAATCAAATTCTTAAAGATTTTCAGGTACAAGGATTCAATTCACAGGAAAACCCATCAATCGCCAAACAATTAATAAAAGAAAAAGAAGATTGGAACGATAAATATCCCGGATTTAACCTTCTGAATAAAACCGAACAACGGGTATTTGTATTAACGATGGAAAGTTACCGACCAAAGGAAATAGCGAATGTTTTAGGTGTTTCCACTCAGTATGTAAGAAACGTAAAATCAAGGTTAAAAACCAAGTTAAACTTAACTGAAGATTGGGGTAATTAAGTTTGCAAAACACCTGGGTGAAACGGTGCAAGAGGTGCGTGATTCGCCGCCTCAATTCCCATTGAAATCCATTTTCTTGTTTCCAACGGATTTATAATCGCATCTACCCAAAGCCTAGGGGCGGCAAATTCGGGTTTGGTTCCGTTTTCGTATCTATTTTTAATCCTATTAAGCAATTCATTCTCCGCATCTTCCGTGATTTCCTCACCTTTTCCTTTCAATCGCGATGTTTCAATCTGCAATAAGGTCTTTGCGGCTTGATCACCACCCATAACGGCTATTTTAGCCGATGGCCATGCTACAATCAAACGAGGATCGTAGGCTTTACCGCACATGGCATAATTTCCAGCACCGTAACTATTCCCTAAAATAACCGTGAACTTGGGCACCGTACTGTTGCTCATTGCCATTACCATTTTGGCGCCGTCTTTTATAATACCGCCATGTTCGCTGCGACTTCCCACCATAAATCCTGTTACGTCTTGTAGAAAGACTAATGGCACTTTTTTCTGATTGCAATTCATAATAAATCGGGCTGCTTTATCGGCACTATCCGAATAAATAACACCTCCGAATTGCATTTCACCTTTGGCATTTTTCACGATTTCCCGATTATTAACTACGATTCCAACCGCCCAACCATCAATACGGGCATAACCGCATAATATTGTACGACCATAATCTTCTTTGTATTCTTCAAACACGCTATCGTCAACTAAACGCTCAATAATCTCACGCGTTACATAAGGCTTTGCGCGATCAGCAGGTAACACCCCAAATAGCTCCGACTCTTTCTTGGAAGGCAGTTTTGCTTCTACACGGCTGAAGCCAGCTGTTTCAAAACGACCTAATTTATCCATGAGGAATTTGATTCTATCTAAACAAGATTCGTCATCGGGGAACTTATCATCAATAACACCGGAAATTTCTGTTTGGGTTTTAGCACCACCCAAGGTTTCGTTATCAATGCTTTCTCCAATTGCCGCCTTAACCAAATAAGAGCCCGCTAAAAAGATACTTCCATTTCCTTCAACTATCAGGGCTTCATCGCTCATAATTGGCAAATACGCACCACCTGCAACACAAGAACCCATTACTGCTGCAATTTGAGTAATACCTAAAGCACTCATTTTGGCGTTATTACGAAACATTCTACCAAAATGTTCTTTGTCTGCAAAAATTTCATCTTGCATGGGCAAAAACACACCTGCACTGTCCACCAAATAAATTATGGGTAGGTGATTTTCCATAGCAATTTCCTGAGCCCTTAAATTCTTTTTACCCGTTATCGGGAACCAAGCTCCTGCTTTCACCGTAGCATCGTTTGCCACAATAACACATTGCCTTCCCGCAACATATCCGATACCCGCAATAACCCCACCAGCAACACAGCCTCCATATTCCTCATATTGGTCATATCCGGCAAATGCACCGATTTCAATCCAATCTTTATCACTATCACGCAAATAATCTACCCGTTCCCGAGCAAGTAGTTTCCCTTTTTGTTTCTGTTTAGTCGCCGCTTTTTCCCCACCGCCTTTATGGATGACATCCAACTTAGCCTTTACCGCATCCCATAACTGCTTGTTAACATCTTCATTTTTATTGAAATCTAAGTCTTGCTTCCCCATGTTCCTCAAAATTACAGCCCCAAGATCAATAATCCCAAGTAAATTTATTTCCTCATAAGAACTATTTAACGATTGGCCTTTACCCTAACATAACGAGCACCATTCAACTCACAAATCGTATCCAATTCATACCTCTGGGAAATACGTTCTAAAAGCCAAGGTTTAATAACCATTATGCCATCACCACTATTTAAAGTATCCAGATTGCGACTAAAATAGAATTGATTAGGGAATGCAAACGCTTCAAATGATTTGGTATAAAAATACGTGTCCGATCCAAACTCATCCTCAACAAGGTAGGTGTGCTTAAGCAATAATGAATCTTGTTTAATTCTATTGAATAACTCCAGATGCCCGGAAGCTCCAAAAACTCCATTTCTTGCATGAACGTCCTTTGAGTTTTGAAACCATAATACCACCCAAAATATAGGGATCAAAAAAGTTGTAACGCGAACTTTCCGGTTTGATTTAAAGAACCTATCTGTATTGAATCGTTGCCACAAAATACATAGCGAGATTGCCACGAATAATGAAAAAACAGGAAATACAGGTGCGTGATACCAAGGCAATTTAGTTTGAGAGAATGAGATTATCAATAAATAGAAAATACCCATTAAACCTAAAAATATGGCCAGCTTACCGGTCTCTGTTTTGCGTTTTTCCCAAACTATTGGGAAAAGCATTATCGCAGATATCATGGCGTAATTAAAATCACTTTGAAATAGGCTTTGCCAATAATAGTACCAAGGGCCCGTATGACCTTCTATAATCTGAGTATACCTTCCAAGTAACTCATAATTCCACATACGTTGAACAAATCCGGGATAATTCAATTCAAACCCCCAAATTATCAAGACATATAATCCAATAGCCAATAATGCGGCCATATACATTCGCATGTCCTTTATTAACGGTATGAAATGTTTGTAAAGCAATGCAAACAACAACCAAGACGGAACTACGATACCTGCTAATAGATTTTTAGTCAATAAAGCCGCTATAAAAAAGAATAGAAGTCCCCAAATTGATCTTTTTCTATTTCTAATAGCATATTCAAAAAAATAAAGACCCGCTAAAAGTAAAAAAAATGCCAAGGGTGCATCATGATCACCAGTCCTCAGCATATGCTCTCCCAAAAAACCGGGAGACCCTAATAGTATGAAGCCCATTAACATGCCCCATTTCGACTCGATACCAAGTCTAAATAAAATACGAATAGTCCATAATATTGATAAAATGGCAATTACTCCTATGGGGAATCGCAATGCCCAAACCGACGGTCCAAAAATATAAAAGCTTTCAACTTGAATCAGTGTTACAAAAGGCAGTTTCGTGCTTGGGTGATCGTACAGACCCGAAAATTGATTGAAATTTTGTAAAAAAGATCCATTTTCAAACAACTGATATGCCCGCATAGCAAATAAAGACTCATCCCAAACGTTCATATCCACACTGTCGAGATCCGTAAATAAGCTCCAAGAGAGCATCCCAATAAACGCAATTAATATCAACCAAAATGGAAGACGAAACTCACCCACTGAGCATTGAAAAGAACGGATCCAAAGCGGTATTTTAAATGAATCGTTTTTCAAAAGCATACCGTTTTAAATAAAAGTTATAAAAGAACACGGATCCGGTAACAAGTAATTTAGCCAAATAAAGATGGGAATTCCAAAAGGTGAATTTTTGGATCCAACCCATCAGGAAACCGCCTAATACAATCCCAATTATTGAAACGGCCATACTCAATACAAAAACATTCAATAGTGCCCTTTCCCGCAGGAATACATATTTATTTTGAACAATAAAATTAACCAACATACCAATGCTAGCAGAAATATAATGGGCCGTAACTGCTTGTATATTAAAGTTAACCAAGACCAAGAAAACCGTGTAATCTATTCCTGTAGCAAGCAAAGAAGCAAAGCCAAACTGCAACTTGAGTCTAAGTAAATCAAAGATCTTGCTAGGTGTTAAAGACATGTGTATCGGGCAAAACTAAGCAAGATTGCGTAAATTGTGGATAAATTGTTGTATCTTTGCGCCGCAATAGTTTGCGAGTGGGAACATTTTTTGTTCGAATCACCCCGATTCCAACGCCCGAATTTCTACTTTAAAGCGTTGCCGATTAATCTTATTAATGAGCACATTTAACGAATTGGGACTAAGCCCCCAAATGCTGGCTACTGTCGAAGTACAGGGTTACAGCACACCCACGCCTATTCAAGAGGCGGCGATTCCCGCAATTTTAAGCGGAAAAGACTTGTTTGCAACCGCGCCAACCGGTACTGGTAAAACGGCAGCGTTTGCGATTCCCATCTTGCAAAAGATGATGGAGAATCCTTCTAAAAACATCAATACATTGGTGTTGTAACCTACACGGGAATTGGCACATCAAATTTCCGACAACTTCAAGAAATACGCAGCAAAAACGCCTTTGCGTATCACATTGATTTACGGAGGTGTACCTCAGTTCCGTCAGGTTGATAACCTTAAACGTGGAACTCAAATTGTAATTGCAACTCCAGGTCGTTTGCTCGATCTTATGGAGCAAGGTTATGTAAATTTAAAGCATGTGGAGCATTTCGTACTTGATGAGTGCGATCGTATGCTCGATATGGGATTCATCAGTGATATCCGCGAAATCGGTACCAAATTGGAGTCTCTTAGTAAGCAAACGATGTTATTCTCCGCTACCGCTTCTAAAGAAATTCGTGTTTTATCTGAAGAATTATTAAACGATCCTGAACGTATCGATATCGTTCCTACAGAAGAGCAAAAACCAAAAATTTCTCAGTGGTTATTCGCTGTTGGACAGAAAAACAAAGAAGAATTATTAGTAGATCTGCTACAAGATCCTGATATCGATGCCATGATTGTGTTCTCCAGAACCAAACACGGTGCCGATAAATTAGTAAAACTACTTCGCGATGCAGACATCAGCGCTTGTGCCATCCACGGCGACAAGTCTCAACGCGAACGTACACGTAACCTCGATAACTTTAAAACCGGTCGCGATCGTGTTTTAGTGGCTACCGATGTTGCAGCACGTGGTGTAGATATCCCAGCATTAAATTATGTGTTGAACTTCGACATGGCTGAAGATCCCGAAACCCATACCCACCGTATCGGTCGTACCGGCCGTGCGGGTAAAGAAGGTTTGGCAATTTCATTCTGCAGTCCTCATGAAGCAAAACACCTTCACGCGCTTCAAAAAGAATACGGAAAAGACGTACTTCTAGAAATGGAACACGATTTCCGTATAGAACTTCCCGAAAAACACAGCGGAAGCAGCAGCCGTAGACCTTCTGGAAATTCTCGCGGAAGATCTTCTTATGGTCGCAATCAAGGCGCCCATAAATCAGGAGATTACCGTGGAAGAGGTGGAAACGATTCTCGCAGAAGCGATGCGCCTCAAGGTGAACGCAGAAGTGGTGGTGGTGAATTCCGTGGCGAAAGAACCCGTGATAATTCTCGTGGAGATGCACGTCCTGGTTCCGATCGCAGAGGTCCTAGCAATGACAGACCTAACCGTTTTTCTGACCGTCCACAAAGAAGCGGCGACGCACGTCCTTCTGGTGATTTTGGAGGAAGCAGACGCAGCGACTCACGCCCTTCGGGCAACGGTGAATTCCGTGGTAAACGCAGCGGCGGCGATTCTCGCGATTCTCGCCCGTCTGGCGATTTCCGTGGCAACCGTAGTAGCGAACCACGCCGTAAGGTTAGCCGTTAATTTTAATCAAGCATCCATAAGGCGATGCTCTATAATACTTCAAAAAAACCGACTCATTAAACGAGTCGGTTTTTTTGTTTTTCATTTATATTGCACCATGATTCGGCTATTATTTACGATTATTATCTCTGTATTTTTCTTCTCATCAACTCTTAAGGCAAACTTAGATTCGACATTATTAAGGCCCAATTTAGAAAAAAAGACTCTCAAAATAATCAAGCCTAAGATAAATACGGACAGGCCTTCATTATCTGATAATTCTTATGTATTACCTGTGGGGAATTTCCAAAATGAAAATGGATTTAATATAAACTTCATTCAAAATCCCTTAAATAAGACTATTCATCATACGGGAACATTGCCCTATTCCTCCTTTCGTTTAGGAGTTGCAAAAAGGATTGAACTTAGAATGGCAACCTCTATTCAAAGAGATCCCCAAAACAACCAATCCCAATATGGAATGGGCGATTTGGAAATTGGAACAAAAATTCAAATTCTAAAAGATGTGGCTTGGATCTCACATCTCGGGATACCCAATGGAAACGTTGGATACAGTAATAATAAAACCTATAGCACGCATAAAGTATCTGCAACACTCGGCACGGAAGCCAGTGCCTTTGTTCTAAACACTGGGGTGAGTTTTTTGTCGAATCGTATATCCCAAGCCCCAGAACAACATTGGCTCACAACCGTAGTGGGCATCCGCAATATCAATGCTAATACTTTTATTTTTGCTGAAGGATTTACAAATTCAATAAGAAGCAAGGAAAACTCAGAAAATGAGATAGCGTTTGGATTTGATTTCGGATTTGCTCATATGTTCACGCCTGCTACACAAATTGATTTCAGCTATGGCTTTAGCAATAACCGATCGTTTTTCAATTTAGGATTCAGTTGGGGTGCATTCAAAAAAAGCAAAAAAAAGGTTATTAGGAGAACCATAACACCTGATTTTTAAATTACAAGCGCTACGCTTACACAACTTCTCTGCAGATCAAACAATCTTCAATTTTGTGACCCCTTGCAGGACAGTATTCCCGTCCGAAAAAGATAATCTGCAAGTGCAATTTGTTCCATGTTTCTTTTGGAAATAATCTTTTTAAGTCTTTCTCGGTTTGTTCTACATTCTTACCGTTGGTTAGTTTCCAACGTGTTGCCAATCTATGTATATGTGTATCTACGGGAAAGGCAGGAACTCCAAAAGCCTGACTCATTACCACACTTGCGGTTTTATGTCCAACACCAGGTAGAGCCTCCAAAGCTTCAAAACTTTGAGGTACTTCACCTTCATATTTTTCAATCAGAATTTCACTGAGTCCATGTATGGCTTTACTCTTAAAGGGACTCAAACCACAAGGCTTGATTATTTCTCGAATTTCATCTATTGACAACAACACCATCTGTTGAGGTGTGTTGGCGCGCTCGAACAAATGCGGCGTAATTTTATTCACACGTTCATCCGTACATTGCGCACTCAATAAAACCGCAATCAATAAGGTATACGGATCTGTATGATCTAAGGGTACCGGTGTTTCAGGATATAAGCGCTCAAGTGTCTCTGCAACAAATGCGACCCTCTCTTTTTTGTTCATTTTCCCCATATTTAAAATAGCTCCAATAAATCCGTAGTTGAAACAAGTGGGAAAATACGCTTAAGATGTTCCAACCTAAGTGGCAACCCAACCAATTCCTTACAATTATCGGTAAAATGCGAATTACCCAAATTGTCCTTAAACGATATTTCTTCAATTACATCTTGGTGCACATTCATTTCAACTTGTAAATCTTGCTTTTCCCAATTTATAAAACGCTTGTGTATATATCGTGGACTGTAGCCTAGTATCCAAGATTCTTTATTGAATTTTTCCTCAGCAATAGATGCACACCGCTCAATTTCTGTTGGATTAAGCGTTTCAAAACGCTCGTTATAAAATGATTCAAACCCTTCTAGAAGTTTTTCAATAAAAATACTTGTATCTCCTAATTCATGGTATTTACGAATATTCACCACATCGCTCCTGTTACTTGGAACCGACTTCCCTTGGTACTCTCCTTTGCTGTGTATTGCTTCACCTAAAGCTTTTAAATCGGCATCGTATAACAAGGTGCCGTGGTGCAAGCCTTTTAATCCTTTTTGATAGATGTGTTGAGCATTACCACTTATTTTAATGCCATTGAGAAGCAAATCATCTCTATGGCTATACGTTGTTTCAATGCCCATTTGATCTAGGACACGTCTTACCGGTTCCAAATAACGCTTGTAATCTACAGCCCGCTCCATTCCCTCGGTCAATTTCTTTACAAACGTAAAATTGACATTACCCATATCGTGAAATACAGTTCCACCGCCCGATAGACGTCGAGCAATTTTGATTCCATGTTCAAAACAAAACTTATAGTTTGCTTCACCGCAAGCGTTCTGATGTTTACCGCAAACTACAGAATCTTTGCTCCGCCAAATCATCAATACATCGTCGTTATACTCATGAAGAAAGTAAGACTCGGCAGCCAAATGCTGGTAAATATCTACATCTTCTGAATAAACCAAACGCATATTTACGATCTAATCA
>ERZ807291.7253-NODE-7253-length-12944-cov-5.548995_pt1 | contig 12944 bp, 12 predicted proteins | sample MGYA00521257_ERZ807291 | MGnify/ENA primary metagenome ERZ807291 (study PRJEB31413, sample SAMN03169783) | marine metagenome | biome: Marine; feature: Water; material: Subsurface seawater | place: North Sea | collected 2011-04-28 | depth 1 m m ...
AAGGGTCGGCATCTGTAGGTATCAAAACAGAGGATGTGTCATTGAATGCCATGACAACGTATCGTGGTGAAATGCTAGATTCTGCCAATCTGTGGCTCGATTCAACATCGACGATTCCAAAACTCTGGACGATGGATCTGTCTGGAAATTGGACTGTGGTTAAGGACTGGCAAGTGTATGGTACTTGGAACAATGTAACCAATGTACAGGCAGTAACGTCTTGGAGGCCTTTTGGTGCAAGACCTGTGACGCCGACAGCAATATATGTAGGGATGAAGAAGTCCTTGTAAGGTACTCAGACGATCTCGTGCTAGACAGAATCTGCATAGACTAAAGTCCTAAAAGTCTAAAATTCTAGGGCACATACTGAAATGCCTCAACAACCTACGTTCAGTGTGAACGTGTGAAGTAGAGATATAGACGTCCATCATCGATATGTTCAGAAGAACGTGTGTAAAGCCATGAAGGCAGTCCGAAAGGTATAGAGATCGAGGTGGCGAAAGATCGGATCGGTAAAGCCAAGCATCAGTGATCGCAATCAATGGATGGTAAGGGCGCTATTGGATTGACGAGAGGCTACCAATCGTCAATCGCCAATTACCATCATAGAGCAGGGTTTAGGCTGCTTTCTGAAAGATTTGTTTTAGATCTTGAACATCGACCAAAGGCAAATCCAACTGAGTTGCGATGGCGTGTGCACTTTGTTGATTTTCTAATGCGTAGAGTACCAACCGCAAAGCGCTTCGCCCATGCTCTTTGGTAAACTGACGAAACAATCTTGTATGTGTGTGAATAATGGAATTGTATTTTTCAATTGACATGAAACCCTCCTGTTTCCCTTACCCTTAATTTTGCTCATAAATCTTGCCCTGTCAAGTCTTTTGTGCGGACATAAAATGACCGAGTGATCGGATGATCGAGATTCCCGATCCTATAGCAAAACAAAAAGTTGAAAAAAGTTTCGATTTTTTATATTAGACCATTGCATTGGCTTCGAAAAAGTATTTATATCTACAAAAAAGACAGGTTTTATGGTTTGGCTTTAGACTCTGGCTAAACATGATAATTTGTTTAGGTTGATCAGGATTCTTACAGTCAGAGTATTTGTTTTTGAGAAAAAAGATAAAAACTTGAGCGGTGATACTTTTCAAGCTGATTGTGTATGATCAGGGTGTATCTCGGTGTCTCTTGATTGAGTGTTCAAGAGTATTGGATTGTGTCTCTCGCCTGATACATCGTCTACAGTCAGTCTATGGTTTGATTATTCGATTACAGCGCTACAGCGCCAGAACCACCAGAAGATGTGCCAGGAGTGTTTGTAGAGGCCTTTATGGCATCCTCTATGGCTTGTGCTGTGCCAGGCCCTACAACGCCATCAGCAGACTGTCCAGCATCTGTTTGAAAGGCGATGACAGCTCTTTTAGTACCATTTCCAAAATCTCCGTCGATGGTAGAAATATCATAGTCGAGTTGTTGCAACTTTTGTTGTAAGACTTCGACTTCAACTCCGTTATGTCCACTTTTCAATATTTTTGAACCATTGACAACCTTACGCCACAAGAATTCAGGTGTGATCCCGCTTGGAGACATGTCTTGTTCGGTGTGAATTCCCCCGATGGCTCCTAGCATTGGCATTACACCTAGTTGTTGATCGACCACGTTCTGATTGAAGCTTCCATCAGAAACGTATTTTCCAGATGTGTATTGGTCTGTTCCGGCGTATACATAGGGACTTGGAATCCCACGATTGTAATATCCCAATCCATTGTATGTTTCCGCATAACTACCGAGCGCATTTGGATTTCTAGTATCGTCTTCAATCTCCAAATCTTCTTGGCGATTTTTGTGGTACTGCATGTTCAGTGCGTGGATAGCCGCTTCTTCCCATTCGTAAAAGACTGGTATGTTGTTTGGGACGTTTACAGCGGGCTTTCCCAATGGATCGCCTTGATGTAGGTAGGTATTGAAGTTGCCAGAACTTTCGCGCCAGTGCAATGCAGCGATTAATTCTGCCGGCATATTGGTCGCGGCGCTCACTTCTTCATATCGATCTCTGTTTTGTTCCCACGTTTGAATAAAAATACCCATGTCGTATCGTTGATTGGCTGTTAATCCGACCATCATGTCAGGGGTTCGATCAACGTGATGATTGTAAACTCCCAAAGCCCTTCCTGATAGTGCAGACGGTGCTTCCGCAAATCCTAAAATCTCTCGGACAGCATTGTTACCCAGTATTTCCTGGTCAGAATTTGCACTCTCTGTACCTTCGGAACTGGTTTCTTTTTCTGAATCACTTTGATTGGCTTGTTGGATTTCTTGTTGCAAATCAGACATGCTTGGTCCTCAAAGAGGGGTGGTGTAAACTCTATTCAAGATGCCACGAATCTTAGGGATCGTCAATGAGGTATCAAGAGAATCTAGAGAGTTTGATAAAATGTCATGTTAAAGGTGTGTTCTTTGTACTCTTCATTTGCTTATCTTCTAATTACAAAGAAGAAGAAATCACTCTCCACTCCATGTCATTTACCGGATCTTGTTGAAAAGTGATAGGACACGGAGAGCGGTGATCGGCTTTTAAATAAATTCGCAAGTCTGAAAGTTCACCCCGATCGTTTCGTTGTTGTCGTACGACCTGAAAAGAATGTGGATCTGTAATATCTGAGAGGTAGTCACTCCATCGTTTTTGCAGTGTTTTAAAGCTGAATCGCAAAAAACTGTCTACTGCAGGAGCGTGTTTCAAAATTGAACTGTGCACCAATTTGGACAAGAATAGATCACGATCGGCAATGTTTTGCTGTTGTGCTGCAACCAAAAAACGCGCGACTAATTCTTCTGGGGAGTCGCCCATTGTAAGAGGTGTTGTGTCTTTTGTATTGGAAAGAACACTTGGGGTGAGATTGCTGGTTTCTGTATCTTCTAGTGAGAGAACCATGCTTTTCAATAGCAGGATATCTTGTTCAAGTTTTGCGATGTGTTGCAGGATAACGGCTTTAGATGTCATAAATCACTTTTAGGCATGGGTGAGTATCGATTGTTGCCACAAATCGGTGTAGCGTTGAAACACAGTATCCAAGTGGTATTGTGTAGATACCAAATCATAACTGTTCTGTCCCATCTGTCGTCGTTTTTCTGGATTGTCGATTAAATAGGACAGATCTCTGTAGAAGCCATCTGCATCGGTTGGATCATTGATAAATCCATGTTCTCCAGGTTTCAATACCTCTGGAATAGCACCGACCGGTGTGCTCAGAGAAGGTAGGCCGGCAGCCATTGCTTCCAACATGGAATTGGGAAATCCTTCCCCAAAAGAAGGGAGCATGAAGACATCTGCTTTGGGATAGAACACTTCTTTAAGAGTTTCTCGTTTCTGTACGCCATGCATTTCTATGTGTTCGGTCAGCCCACGTTCTGCGATGACATCCCGCACTTGATCTGTAACAGCAATGAACAAGAAGTCTGCTTTGTCATGGAGTCTTTCCACAAGGTTTAACATTACATCAATACCTTTTCGCTTGGCTTCAAATCCAGCAATCCACAAGACAACGGGTTTGCCTTTTCGATTGGAACGATCGATCATCGGTGGGGGAGTGGGAACGGCATTTGGGATGACGTGAACTTTTGAACCATCGACGTATTGAGAAAAGTGATCTTTCCACCATTGTGAAAGAACCACTAGTGCATCGGGAACCTGGAGTGCTTGAACAATCGCTTTTTGCTGGGTGGGTGTAGACGCACCATAAAACTTGTCAAAGCTTCCGCCAAATCTCACCACAACAGGCTTGCCCAATGCTTTTGCAACTTGTGCATACAATAAGGGTTCCCAAAAGGCATAATGATCAGAGGCTTGTATTTGCAATACATCGGCCTTGCGAACTTCAAGGGGAAACTTGGCCAAGTGTCCACCCGTAACCAATAGACTTTTGACAAGACGCTTGGGGTCACTGGATAAAAAATTATACGCATTGTTGTCGATGGTCTTTTTGGGTGGTCGAGAAAGATCAAAGGATTCAAGGTTCCATCGCTCTTTTAAATTAGAATGAATGCACAAATTACGCATGAATGTGTGCACGCCACCGGTTCCAGCCCAAGGTCCTACCACCAATACTTTTTTCATCTTACACTCCATTTTGTCTTTATACTTCGACGGTATGTGGACTTTCTATACAATTTTATGAAGAAGTGCATACATTAATTTGTCTAGAGGGCTGATTTGCAATTGCGTTGTGTTTTTGCTACTGCTTGAACAGTCCTAGTCGATAGAGAAAGCGTAGATATAAAGACGTAGATAAGGGAGAAGATATGCAACAGGATAGAACGGCGTTTATGGGCGTGCCAGTAGATGCCATTACCATGAAGGAAACCATTGAACGAATCCATGCTAGCATTGTAGAGGGCGATAAGATTCAACACATGGCCATCAATACGATGATTATTTTGAGAATGGTTGAAGATCCTGAATTCATGCATACGTTGTCCAATTGCGAGGTCATCAATGCAGATGGCATTGGTGTAGTATGGGCTTCTAAATTATTGGGTAAACCGTTACCGGAGCGTGTGACAGGAATCGATTTGATGGAGTCCTTGATTGAATTGGCAGCTGAAAAAGGCTTGAAACCGTATTTTCTCGGTGCTCAAGAAGAAGTTGTTCAGAGAACGGTGTCTCATTATCGACGTAAATATCCCAATATTGACATTGCAGGATACAGAAATGGGTATTTTACCGATGAGGATGAGCAACAGATAGCAGAGGACATACGAGACTCTGGTGCGGATATGTTGTTTGTAGCCATTTCCAGTCCCAAGAAAGAGATTTTCCTAGGGCGTTGGCGTGAAACAATGAATATGCCTTTTTGCATGGGGGTCGGCGGTTCTTTTGATGTGGTAGCCGGTAAGTTTAAACGGGCTCCAGAATGGGTACAACGTGCTGGTTTGGAATGGGCCTATCGTTGGAAACAAGAACCTCGTAGAATGCTTCGTCGCAACGCGGTGGATATGCCCAAGTTTGTTGCGATGGTGTTGGCCAGTCGAATATTGGGACTGGAAGTCCCTCAGCCATCTCAGTCATCTCAGGTTTCGTAAGCATATTGTTCTTTACAATATACAATATAGAATAAAAGTACCCAACTGCTGCTGGAGCCAATAATCACTTAACGTGTTGGTTTCGGATGGTGTAAGCGCAGTGTTACTTTCCCAAAACGATCTGGATTGGCCAATCTGTTCATCGAGTCTTGGCAGTCCTGCATTTCGAATGTCGAGTCTACAATCGGTTGAATAGAATGTTCATCAATAAACGCAATCATATCTTGAAATTCTTGTGGCGATCCCATTGTGGTTGCCAAAATCGAAACTTGTTTAAAAAATAAGTATTGTGGTAAGATTCGAGGCCACTTTCCTGCGGTGCCTCCGAAGAAAGCCAAGCGACCACCCATACCCAACAATTTCAGTAACGTTCCAAACCCATCGCCACCTGCAGAATCGATGATGACATCAAATCCTTTGGGGTTCAGACGTTGTAATTGTGCTCCCCAATCTTCTTCTGTGTACAACACACCACCTTTGGCTCCCAATTCAATCGCTCGGTCAATCTTTGTCTTGGAAGAAGAAGAGACCCAAACATCTGCTCCGAGTGCCATGGCAAATTGGAGTGCAAATACTGCAGTACCCCCACCGATTCCTGTGACCAAGACTCGGTCTTTGTATTGTACATTGGCTTTGGTCACGGTGGCTCTCCATGCCGTAAGACCTGCCAGTGGAATGGCCGCTCCTTCCACTGCCGTCAGATGTGTTGGTTTGACGCACAAATTGTCTACAGAAATGCAAATCTCTTCTGCGGCTGTTCCATTGGTTGGCATACCCAAAATCGAGTATCGAAACGATTGATGGTTTGGATTTGGTCCCCAATTTAGGCTTGGGCACAACACAACTTCTTTTCCAACCCACTCAGGATGATCTGGACATTCGATAACAAGTCCACAGCCATCTGATCCTAGAACGGCGGGGGTTTTGATGCCTGGATATTTCCCTTGTGTAATCCAGTGATCTCGTTTGTTCCATGCGCAGGCATACAGTTGGATTCTTGCTTCCCCAGAGTTAAGAACGGCAGATTCGGAGTCTACGATGGTCATAGATTGATTGACAGCAGGTAAAACAACAGATTTCATGAGGGTTCCTTTATCAACAAGGTGAAGTGTAGGTGCAACACTGATTGTATAACCGAAACAAAAAAGAAAAAGACCCACGCCCGAAGTTGTGGGTCAGCAAATCTTGGGGACATCGACAAGGAAAAACAAGAATGCCATCAAGTGCTTTTGCGGTTTCACAGTGTATGTTGCAAAAGCCATTCCAATTTTACTGAGTGTGAATGAAGGGACTGTACCAGCCGTCTTCGGTATTGGCTCGGAGTAAATTGACTGTGTCAAGTCCATCGGGTGCAGAGAGCCCTTGGATTTGATGTTGCAGTAAGTTGGCTGTCCACGGGCCCCAAAGCCACCCTTTAGAACCGAGAGCCGTCAACACAAATATGTTTCGATGTTGTGGTAACTCTCCACATAGGGGCATTCGGTCAGAGCCATAAATGGTTCGAGTACCAGACCATATTGAAGTGTTGGGGGTCATTGTCGGTGCATGAGGCAAGGTTTCTTTGAGCCTAGATTGTAGCAATGATGTTTCATTTTCCAAAGGTGGTGGTGTACCATTCCAGCGTGTGGAACCAAAGACCCAGTCGCCATCGTTGTGTTGTCCGATGTGAAGCCCGTTTAGACTGAGTGCTTCAATTGGGGTGGGCTGTGCAGGTGTTGCCCGTAAAAGACTTCCGCTTTGAAGAGTGATGTTCAAGTGGGGAAACCATGAGCGTGTTTGTCGACCAAAGGCCAGGATCACTTTGTCAAAACAATATTGTTTCGATGTTTCAGAGGTTTCAACGCACCACTTTTTATCTTGTTGAAACACTCCAGTTACGGTTGTTTCTATGATACGGACCCCTCGGTCAGAGAACTGTTTGTGTATTACCGGATAGAGTTCTTGTGCATCAATTGAAAATGCCGGTCCTGTTTTGAGTGCTGGGTATGGTGTTTTAAAGGCAGGGTATTGTTCGATGTCTTCTGCAATAACAGGTCTGATGTCTGGCGGTTTGTCAATCCATGGGTTTTGGTGTGCGTATTGCCCCCTCGGTGTCCACCAGTCTTGATGAGATTGAGACAACCGTTTGAGGTTGTTGCCTTTTAGGGGCCGCCACATGTTGGTCTGTCGAATAAGGTTTGGGGCCAGCAGCATCCATTTCTGTAAGAGTGTCGTGGTGCTGTTCATCGCACTCGAAAGGTGTGGATGTGGTGCCAACGAACGACCTGGAAAAGGATGACACAATAAGGTCGGGCCAGTTGATCCAGCAAGGGGGTCGCGAGAATCAAAGAGGGTGATTGTACCCTCAAAACCAGATTCCAATAGCCAATGGGTGAGACTGCTTCCTGCCAGCCCAGCTCCAACAATCGCAAGGTGGGTCATGGTTTTGGAACCATGTAGGCAGGGTACTTTCGAATTAGGGTGCCATGGGCAATGCCATCTAAACTTGGACTTGCAATGGTCATTTCTCTTTTTCGTCCGAATCCTTTTGTGGAGGCAATCCAGAATCCAGCTGCGGCCAGTGCACGACGAGCATGTCCAGCCGCGCCATAGGTTGCCAGAACCCCTTTTTCAGTCATGCAGTGTCGAATCCTTGAAAAGGTATCCAGCGTCCAAGCCTCAGGGTTTGTTTTTGGACCGAAGGGGTCGTGAAAAAAGGCCGTTGCCCAGTTGTTGGGAAATCGTGTCTCTTTCAGATCGGTGGCATGTAATTCCAATCGTATGTTGTGTTCAGGTACTTTCACAAGAGCCACGGTCTGTCCACGTTCAATTTGCAACAGCAGTTCCATGAGCCAATCGCGTTGAGGGCTTGCTGGAAGTACGTCTTCAAGAATAGAGGCTGGAATGGGTTGATGATCAATACCAATATAATGGAGTGGGGGCGGTTCATTCAGGTTGCTGTGGTTCATCAATACGGTGTGAAGATTGGTTCCCAATCCAAAACCCAATTCACCAATATTCCAGTGTGTGTGCGTATACAACTGAGTACCTTGTATAAACACCCACTCGGACTCGGATTCTGCACCATGTGTCGAGCGGTAATGGGCATCCAACTCCGTATGCAGTACAGTCCAAGAAGCATCCTCTGTCTGACAAAGAGACAGGTCTTTTATCGTCAATTGTTTGTTCGACATCTCGTTCATAGACTCCATTGAGATATACAGTGTTGAATACATCTATACATATGGGAGTGCGAATGTCCAATCGAAGCTATGACATAATCGTTTGGGGTGCCACAGGGTTTACGGGTCGCTTGGTCGTTGAGTATTTGATAACCAATCATCCCAATACTCGATTGGCGATCGGTGGCCGAAATGAGGAGAAGTGTAGACAAGTTTTGCAAGATTTAGACTGTGAACTTCCAATCTTGATTGCCGATGCTTTTGATGAGCCCAGTTTGCGAACCATGGTTCAACAAACAAAGGTCATTTGTACAACAGTTGGGCCATATTCGAAGTATGGTCACCTGTTGGTGAAGTTGTGTGTTGAAGAAGGCACGGATTACTGTGATTTGACAGGAGAGTCTCCATTTGTACGCAGTACCATTGATGCCCATCATGAAACCGCGTGTCAAAAAGGAGTGTCGATTGTACATGCCTGCGGATTTGATTCGATTCCCTCTGACTTGGGTGTGCTCTACACTCAGCAGTGTATTTTTGAAAGCACGGGTAGGTATGCGTCTTCGATTCATGCGCGAACAGGAAAGATGAAGGGTGGTTTTTCAGGGGGAACAATTGCTTCTATGATAGAGATGCTGGATTCTCTGCCGGAACATCCAGAATTGCCTAAATTGTTGATGAATCCCTACGCGCTCAATCCAGACCCCACCTTTAAAGGCCCAGATAAAAGAGACCCCGTTGGTGTCCGATTTGATGCAGGGACGGGTCGTTGGATTGCCCCCTTTATTATGGGACCCACCAATACTCGAGTTGTACGTCGTTCACACGCCCTGACAGAATTTCCGTATGGGGAAGGGTTCCAATATGCTGAGATGATGGGGTTCCCAAAGGGGGTTCGAGGCTTTGCAATGGCGATGGGAATTACGGTTGGTATGGGAACACTCATTGCCGCACTGGTCAGTTCCAAATGGTTGAGACACCAAATCTGGCAACGTGCATTGCCCCAGCCAGGAGAAGGGCCAAGCAAATCCGAAAGGGACAATGGATATTTTACGATGCACTTTTTTGGAGAAGTGAGCGGTCAACAATTTGAGGGTCGAGTATCTGATACCTTGGACCCAGGGTATGCTTGTACAGCCAAAATGTTGGCAGAATCCTGTTTGTGTTTGGTGGAGAATCGCGATGAATTACCGATGGTGGGTGGGATTCTGACACCATCCGCAGCGTTTGGAACCGTTCTGATTAGACGCTTGGAAAAAGCAGGGATGAAATTTTCCTGTATAGTGAACTAGCAACAACAGGTTTGGAGAAAAGATGCTGTGGATTCTGATGAGTGGGCTGGCTGTAGCATTTGGTGGTGCCTATGAGACGTGTGACATCAGCAACGGTCAAATATTTTCCTGTACCAGTGGTTGGTACAATGGTGTAGCAGTAGTCAAAACGCCATCCGGAACGTATGAGAAGTGCGATATTAGCAACGGTCAGGTGTTTTCTTGTACCAATGGTTGGTACAATGGTACTGCAGTGGTGAAAAGAGATACTGGCACCTATGAAAAGTGTGATATCAGCAATGGTCAGGTGTTTTCTTGTACCAGTGGTTGGTACAATGGTACTGCGGTGGTATGGAAAGAGTAGAATTGGAGCATATCGGATGGTAATCCTAGGCAATTGAACCGAAAGGGATTCTGTGCACTCAGTAGACTTTTACACTAAAATCAGATAGATTCTCCAATCACAAATACAGAAATTCAGGAGTGATGATGTTATGGTTGTACGCTTGGATAGCGCAAGGGAGTGCTATGGAAATCCCGCATGAAACCCTGCAGTTGGACAATGGTCTCAATGTCATTTTGATAGAAGATCACAAACTGCCACAAGTGGTGGTCAATACTTGGTATGGTGTCGGATCGTATGATGATCCAGAGGGTGCCTCCGGTTTTGCCCATTTGTTTGAACACTTGATGTTCATGGGTACGACGGTCATTCCAAACAGTGAGTTTGACATTCGAATGGAAGTTGCTGGTGGTTGGAACAATGCTTCAACAGCCGACGACCGAACCAATTATTACGATGTTGGTGGCGCCAATATTGTGGATTTGTTGTTGTTCATGGAAGCCGATCGAATGGTCAATCTGGACATCACTCAAGAAAAACTGGATTTACAGCGAGAAGTGGTTCGAAATGAACGCCGTCAAAATTATGAAGATGCTCCCTATGGTTCCATTTGGTTGGAAATGCCAGAGATGATGTATCCCGCAAGCCACCCTTACAGTCTTGAAGGAATCGGTTCCCATGAAGACTTGCTGGCCGCAACATTGGATACTGTGGGTAATTTTTACGACACCTGGTATCAGCCTGCCAACGCCAGTTTGTGTATTGCCGGTGACTTTGATGCTGAGCAGGTGAAGGCACTGATCCAATCGTATTATGGTCAAATTGAAGCCAAGGAAGCGATTGAGCATGTGCAGATCGAACTACCAACGGTCCCACAGATCAAAGAAAAGACCATCTATGACAATGTTCCGTTGCCCGCGATGTTGATGATGTGGCATTCTCCGGTTGTCTTTAAAGATGGTGATGCTGAGGCGGATGTACTTTCGAGCGTATTGACGGGACGAGCCGATGCGCTGTTGACCAAACGTTTGGTATACGATGAATCTCTTGTACAAAGTGTGGAAGCGTTTCAGTACTCTAGAGGTAGGGGATCGGTATTCATTGTTTATGTAGATGCGTTGGCAGATACTGATTTGAAACAAGTGGAAGATATTGTAACGAGTACCTTAAACGACTTGGCATCTGGAGAAACGGTTGTAAAGGCAGAGACCCTGTCTGCGATTCTCAACAATTGGGAAATGGACTTCTTGTGGGGCTTGGAAGATATTCAAGAGAAGGCAGAGGCTGTACAGCGATACCATCACTATCTGGGTCAAACAGACTATGTTCAGCAAGATTTGGCGCGCTATCAATCTGTGACACCAGAAAAAATCCAGAGTTTGGTCGGGCAATACTTCACCACAGACAAGATGTCGAAGTTGCTGGTTTTGCCAGAAGACCAAAAAGAACCAGAGTCTACCAAAGACTCTGAATCGACTCCATCCAATGAAGGAGACGCACAATGAACACATTTGTTATTGGACTCATCGGCTTGCTTACACAAGGGTGCGGTGAAAAGAAAGGAATTGAAACTGTGAAACCTGTATCTGCAACGACCATACCTGTTCCGACGGCATCTAGTCCGTTTACTCCGCCAACACCCGTTGTTTCAAAATTGGACAGTGGTGCGTCTCTTTGGATGCTTGAAGATCACGATATACCTGTCGTGGTGTTCAACATCGTGTTGGCTGGTGGGAGTTCTCAAGATGTTGCTGCAAAGCAAGGGCTTGCTGAATTGACCAATCAAATGCTGTTGGAATCAGCCGGTGAACGCAGTTCGAGTGAGATTTCTTCTGTGTTGTACGACATGGCGGTGGATGTGAGTGTTGAGACTACGCGTCAACACACCATCGTTCAAGTCTCGTCGCACAAAGACAGATTGTCTGACGCGTTGGCCGTTGTGTCGGATATGGTGTTTGAACCTCAAATCACAGAAGCAGATTGGAGTCGCGTCAAAGAGCAAAATCTAGCCTCCCTACAACAATCTCGTCAGGATGCTTCTTGGGTGGCATCGCACTACGCACCGTATTTTCTCTATGGTGCCGACCATCCGTTGGGGCGTTCTGTTAGAGGAACTCCCAGTACCATAGAAGCGGTTTCTACAACCGATTTACGCACATGGCATCAACAGCGCTTGAAGGGTGCTGATGCGACGATGGGTGTGGTCGTCGTCGGCGACATTGATGCATCAACAGTGGAAAGTCTGGTAGAGACACACTTCAGTCGTTTTCCAGTGATGACGCGTGAAGATATACGCATTCCAGTGGTTGTTGATGTGGCTGTTCAACCGACTGCCAAAACAGTGTTGGTGGATATGCCAGGTGCAGAGCAAACGTCGATTCGCGTGTTGGCTCCTTCTTATCCTGCGGGAGATGAACGAGAAATCGCAGCCGATTTGGCAGGCGTTGTGATGGGGGGAACCTTTACGTCTCGTCTCAATGCGAAGTTGAGAGAAGAAAAAGGATACACCTATGGTGCAGGCTGCAGCTTTACCACTGGGTATTATGGCAGTCATTTGAGTGTTCGAACCAATGTTCAAACGCCTTCGACCACCGAGGCGATTCAAGACTTGAACGACGTGTTGGCGACCGCCAAAGCCGGATTTTCTATCGATGATCACAACAAGGCTGTGTCAGCCTATCGTGGAGATTTTGTTCAGTTGGCGAGTTCTCGTAAGCAGTTGGCTTCTGAAATGGTCGATTTGTTTCGATTGGGAGACCCTGCAACGATGTGGTCTACTGATTTGGCCATTTCTCAAATCGTAACGGCAGAGCAGATGCAACAAACCGCAGAATTGTTTGATGCCACACGCGGTGTAACTGTTTTGGTTGGTGATGCGAGTGTTGTAGAGCCGATGCTTACAGAGGCTGGGGTGGGTTATACTATCGCCCAAATCCCTGAATAAAAGTTGATTTGCGGTGTTGTATTCTTCGGTTGACTTTGGTTCTGCTCGCTCGGATACAGGAGTATCCCTCGCTTTCAGCTCCTTTGTCACCCTGTGAATTCACCATCCACTCTCAACTTTGAAACTACGAGGGATATGCGGTGTTGTTG
>ERZ807291.7257-NODE-7257-length-12942-cov-5.170870_pt1 | contig 12942 bp, 8 predicted proteins | sample MGYA00521257_ERZ807291 | MGnify/ENA primary metagenome ERZ807291 (study PRJEB31413, sample SAMN03169783) | marine metagenome | biome: Marine; feature: Water; material: Subsurface seawater | place: North Sea | collected 2011-04-28 | depth 1 m m ...
TTCAAAGACTATTGAGGACCTTGTGTGCCTGGAATGGGTGCAGGCGCAAAGAAGTCTCGTTTGGTGGAGTTCAGATTGAGTTCACTGCGATCTTTATCCGGAATCAATTGTCCTGCCATTTCGATAACCGCAAAATACTCATTGGCTGAGGGTTGTCCATCTTCATTTTTGTCGACCAACAGTTCTAGTGCAATTGGGGTTTCTCCTTCCGGAACCAAAATGGAGAAGTCACCACTTTCAACAGTCTTTTGAGTCAATAGATTGTTTTCTGAATGGTTGTCGTTGGGTCCTAAGAACCGAACCACACGCAATACAAGAGGACCTTCACACTCTTTACAAGTGGCTGTTCCTGTAAGCGTAATGTGATCTTCGTTCGCAAGCTGTTCTTGCTTGTGTTTTGGTTTAGCGCCTTTAGAGGGAATGCGTTCAACACGAATAAGAAGAGATTCCGTTACGGGAGTTGGTTCTGCATTTTGAGGAGGGGGTTCGCCTTGTATTTGAACGGCCTCAACACCACCCTCTTCTCCATCAGGAGTTGGAATGGCATCTCCTTTTTCTCCGTCAGCACCTTCTTGGGCGGTCCCTTCACCTTCTGCTTCACCTTCTCCTTCTGCTTGTTCAGTTCCTTCTCCAGGTTTGTTCTCTGGATCTAGAGTAGGGTCCGCTTGTGGAGTGTTGGGATCATTTGGTTGCCCATTTTGTTCACCGTTTGGAGCTCCATCAGGGCCATTTTTTATAGGAGGTTGTCCATTGGGTCCGCCATTTGTGGTGCCTTGAGGTGTTCCTTGTGGGCCATTTTGGGATCCTGAATTTGGTCCCTGAGATGTATTAGAAGAGACCTGATCAGGTGGGGTTGGACATCCCATAAACAAAATTAAACTTGAAATAAGCCACATAATATTATCCTAAAAAATAAGTGAAGGGGAAATTAAAACCAATAATGAAATCCACCCAATAGTTTACCAGAAGTGCGGATAGAATTTTCGCCAGAGCCCAAAGTAATATCCATTCCCACACCTGATTCGAAACTGAGATATTCTAGCCCAAACAAAAAGTACTGTACTTCGAGCGCAGGTTGAAACTGAAGTACGGCGGTTTGATTGACCCATCCAAAACCTGCGCCTGTTCCTGCGAGAACATTCATATTGTCTTCAACGATGACAGCCGTCAGGACACGACCGGCAAGGAATGCTTGGGTACGTGTTGAGGGATCACTTGAGAAGCCAACGAGGCCTTCCAAATGCAACTGTCCCAAATGGGATTCAGATTCTTTAGAAAGTGGAAGGGTGGTGCGAACAGAAAGTGCAGGGATGTTTTCGTGGTACCAGTTGTTGACCCCAACACCCACTGTATTTTCAGACAAATCTTTGGCATGGGCTTGGGTCAGGATTCCAAACAAAATGGGGAACATGATGAGGGTCCTTGTGTTGTGTTGTCAAGATAGTTTAACATGTCTTGTTGCATTGAGTATTGCAACAAATCCCTCACGTTCTTTCTATATTTATGTCTAAACAAAAACTACCTGACTGATGAACGTAAAAATGGAGTGTATCAGTTCCATTTGTGTGTGAAGTTCGTTATCTTTAAACTATTCCAGACCATATTGTATTTTGTGACACAGAGGTGCCTGTGCTGTTTGTTTTCTCTTTTATTTCGATTTCCATGGCTGAATTGCCGTTGCCTATTTTTCCAGAATGTGGAGAAGCAGATGCGCAAGAGTTGTGTCCAAATGATGCTGACGATTGGAGTTTTCTGTCTTACATAGAAGAAGACCAGCAAGGAAATATTCGTGAAGCAGAGTTGGAATATGGTTCTGGTAATCGATTGGATAGAGCATTGAGGTATCATACAGGTCGTTTTGATGTGTCTGTTGGGGTGATGGATTCCGGCATCGATTGGTCTCACTCGGATTTGGTCAATAAGTTTTACTTACATGCGGAGGAATTGCCGATACCCCAGTTCTCAGATGGCTCTACAGCATCGGAACACGATGCGAATGGAGACGGTCTTTTTAACATTCAAGATTATCGTCAAGATCCACGGATTGATTGGAGCAGTGGTCAAGATAGAGGAGACGATATCTTAGATCCTTCGGATTTGATTTATACATTTTCAGATGGGATTGATGATGATGGAAATGGGTATGTAGACGACATTTCTGGTTGGGACTTTTTCGAACGAGACAACGACGCGTTTCACACTCATTATGATGGTTTTGGCAATCACGGTACAGGCGTTGCTCGTTCGGCAGCTGCAGAAGGCAACAATGGTAGCGATATGGGGCATTGTCCAAATTGTGCGATTTTACCCCTACGTGTAGGGGACTCTTTTATTACAGACGGTGGTAGGTGTGCTGAAGCCATCGCTTATGGTACGGATATGGGTGTTGCTGGTATTACAATGGCTGTTGGGGCGTTGTCGAATGCAGACTCTACAACCGAAGCAGCACGATATGCATGGGATATGGGAACACTTCTTGTTGGTGCAGCAGGAGATGAGAACGCATACCATCACAACTTTCCCGCTGTTCTTGATGATGTCATGTACGTGCATTCGATTACTTGGAATACTCGAAACAATCCTGTCAGTTATATGAATACTTGGAATTGCAACAACTTTGGTGCTCGGATGACCATGGTCGCAGCATCATCTGCGTGTGCGACGGGCTCTGTTGCCGTTATTACAGGTGCTGTTGGATTGTTAAAATCGGCTGGTTTGGATGAGGGGTTGGATTTACATCCGGGTGAGATAACTCAGTTGTTAACCTTACAGTCGACGGATGTTTGGTTGACGGAGGCTGAGTTGCAACGTTCACGAGCTTATCCTTCCGATGAGGGCTGGGACCCGTATTATGGATACGGTCGTCTGAATGTAGAAGCCAGTGTTATAGCGGTTCAAGACGGTCGAATTCCACCAATTGTGTCCATTCGAGGAGTAGAGTGGTTTGAGGTTATCGATCCAGCCCAACAATCGGAACTCGAGATTGAAGCTGTGCTATCGACAAGAACGAGTTCATTGACTTGGGAGTTGGAGTATGGGGTTGGCAACAATCCACGAGAATGGACGACAATTGATGATGGTGAGTCTTCTGCTCCCATAGATGGTGTGATTGCCAGTTTGGACCTACAGACCATTCCAATGGCTGAAGCAATAGCAGAAGCAACGATAGATGAAACGATTGTTCAGCGTTTGGATCGTGTGAATAAGCCGGCTGTAACATTGAGATTGCGGGCTGTAGATGCGGATGGAAATGCAGGAGAGATGAGAAAAACATTTTATGTTCAAGCAGACGAAGAGTTGAAACTGGGTTTTCCCTTAAAACTAGAAGGATCTGGTGAAGCGTCTCCAATTATGATTGATATGGATGGAGATACAGTGTTTGAACTGGTGGTCGCAGATGGATCTGGTCGAGTACACGTTCTGAATGGAAATGGACAAGAGTTACCAGGTTTTCCAGTACAAACAGATGTGAGAGAAGGACCTCAAGCCACAAGGGCCTTTCAAGATATTGCTGCTTTGCACGATGTGATAATTGCGACACCTGCTGCTGGAGACTTGGATGGCGATGGTGATGTAGAGGTAGTAGTCGCTGGTATTTATGGGGGTGTGTACGCTTGGCATCACGATGGCAGCGTTGTCAGTGGATTTCCACAAGGAATTATTGAACGCGGGCCCAGTGAAATTACCAATGCGTTTTTGTACGACAATGGTTTTGCTGGAGCGCCAGCCTTGTATGACTTGGATGGTAGTGGGACACTGGAGATTGTCGTTGCGGGAATGGATTCTAGATTGTATGTTTTCGATCATGAAGGCCGAGATTGGGGTGGGTTTCCGATTGAACTGTGTGCAGAAGAATTGTGTGGCAATAGTGGTACGCGTACGATTACCTCTCCTGCAATTGGAGACGTGGATAATGATGGCGATATTGAGATTGGTATCGCAACCAACGAAGCCATCAACAACGGTAGTCAATCCGTTTCTTATCTTATAGATGCTTCAACTGCAGAGGTTGTTCCCTCTTGGCCTGCCGCAGTAAATGGTTTGGTTGGAGAAGCCGTATTGTTACCATTTATCGGAGAAGGTCATCCAGCTTCCTTGGCCTTTGCTGATTTGGATGGCGATCAGGATTTGGAAATTGCGAATGCCGTGATGCTGGGTAACAATCCACCGATTCACCACGATACGACAGATGCTTTGGATATTTCTTTTCTAGGAACGGATTTTGGTGCTGGGAGCAATGCCAATATTCCATCGCTTGTACAAATGGTATCGAATCCAGTCTTTGGAGATTTGGATCAAGATGGTTACCCTGAATATATCACTGGGGCAGTCTCTTCGGTGTACTTAGCCTCTTTAGCTGCGAGAAGTGTGGTGGAGTATCATCAAGGTGTCGGTGCTTGGTCTGGACAAAGTGGTGAAATGTTGTCAGGATGGCCACGGCAAATTGAAGATGTACAATTTTTGGCATCGCCTGCTGTTGCCGATATATCAGGCGATGGTATGCCTGAAGCCGTGATGGTATCAGCGGGATATTTGGTTCATGCATGGGATGCCACAGGTGCAGAGTCTGAAGGTTTTCCCAAAATGACGGGGAGTTGGATTTTGGGCTCACCAGCCATTGGTGATGTGGACGGAGATGGCCTATTGGATATTGCGGTTACGACGAGAGAAGGTTGGTTGTTTGTCTGGGGAACCAGAGGCAAAGCCGATCAAAAAATTGAATGGGCCAGTATCCACCATGATGCTCAAAATACAGGCAACTATCATCACCCGTTGGCTACTCAAGATGGCCCTCAAATAGAAGAGTCAGAAGAAAGAGCCTGTGGTTGTAATGGAGACAAAAGTCAAGCCTGGCTACTCTTGCCACTTGTATTGTTGGGTTGGAGACGTAGAGCATAGGTCATAGGTCATAGGTCATAGGTCATAGATCATAGATCATAGAGCAACAAGCGCATAGACCAATACTTTAAGAGTCGAGAACCGAGAAACTGATCTGCTTAGGTTTTAGGCGTATTCTGTTCGGAGTTTGATTTCTCAGCATGTCGTGCTTTTAGATTGGCAACACGTGTATTTTTTGTCGGACCAACAGGTTGTTGCGATAGTTGGACGTTTTGAGCAGTACGTTCTATATTTTTCGAACTCTTTGGTCTACCTCTTCCCCGTTTTGGTTTAATATCGTCAACCTTAGGTTTGTTCTTAGAACCTTTTGGTCTTCCTCTTCCCCGTTTGGGTGTATTCTCAGTGATGGTGTCTGTGGAAAGCTTCGGTTTATTTTTCGAACCCTTTGGTCTTCCTCTTCCCCGCTTTACTTTCAACATAGATTTTTTGGGAAGGGGTTTGGTTGGTCGCTCTAAACTTCTTTGAGGTGTGGTCTCAAGATCCTGCTTCTTAAGAACAACAATATCTTGCATGCGATCATCATCTTCAAATGTAAAATAAGGCGTTAAATCAGTGAGAGCATTGTCAGTTAACAATGGAAGAGGGGCAATCTCAATACCTCTCCGATGGTTGGTTGTATGGTATGCCAAGACCGAATCCATTGGTGTGTTTCCTTCAGCAATTCGACGTTGCAATCTTCGTATGAAAGCCTCTGAGTTTGTAGAGACAATTAATTGAATGTTTCGTTCGACGGAGTCTTCTTTTGATTGAAGTACCATGAGTAGAACATCTGCCAACAATGCTTGGCCTCGTGGTGATAAATGGGTTTCAATCCCATCTAGTACAATCGTCGAATTGTGTGGGGCACAAAAACATTGCACCAATATGGGTAACACTTGGGCAATGGTGGAGCCTGCTTGAGTGAGGTCGACCAGATGTTTGGATGTTCTTGAGGTAATGCGAACGGAGTAGCCATGTTCAATAGCTTCAAGTTCTTCCACACTAAATCCATGTGTCAGTTCCATTTTTTGAAGGAGTGTGTCGACAACTTCCATAAGAGATTGATTTCTTCGTCGTTCTCCTAAGGAAATTTGACGTTCTTCAGATCCCAATAGGGCTGTTATCGCATGTGCTCCATTGTACCCAACATCAAATCGATTGATGCCTGACCAGAGATGCAACGTATTGAATCGTATTCTATCGGAACCAACATAATAGATATTTCGTAATTTTTCTTCGTGAGTATTGCTTAAAGAAAATAATCCATGGGCATTTTTATAGTAGGTATTTAATTCTTCAGAAAAACCATAAAAATGGTGTGGTGGTTTTTGCAACCAAGGCCTTCCAGTTCTGTTATTTAAGGCATAACCAGTTGTTTTAACTGCATATTGTAGATTCTCATTTCTTTTGGTGCTGAGTGTTGTACGAAGTGTTGCTGCAGTCATCACTCTTTCATCTATGTCATATAATTCATAGGAAAACTTTTTTACAAATGGGTGCTTGGCATCTTTATTTGACAGGATACAATGAAACTGTATGTTCTCACCAGATAAAAATTGTGTTGGAACACCCAAACTGTCTTTTTCTGGATCTTCGATTACCAGATACTCTGGCAAATCAAAACTGTATGAAAAGGTTAAGTCACTTTCTAGATTTTTGTACAACAAAGAAGATGGTGTACCCAACTGAAGATCAGAAGTCATATCACCAGTATAGAGTGCAAGAGTTGAATCTGTGGTCATGACTGTTTGTTTGAGCATCGTTAAAAAATGTCCAATGCTGGATTTTCCAGAACCTTCAGAGCCTGTAAATACAGTCAGTGGTGCCAACGAAATATTACCACTATTTTTTATTCCACGAAAGTTTAATAGTTCTATTTCTTTAAACATGAAACAGTCCAATGTTTTAAATGGTTTTTAAAATGTATAGTTGAAAACAATCGCAACTACCAAATGCAACATATGCATAAGTTTATCAATAAAACGTAATGGATATTTACAAAAATCCGAATTGTTATTCAATTATAATTTCAAAAATAAGAAATAATTCTCTTTAAAAGCATACTTTTTGATTTTACCATTCCCAGATCCAAACTTGTGATGTAAAGGCTGGGATTGTAAACGTAAGTTCATCATCTATAAGGGTCACATTCTGCTCCGTCAGTATCTCTCGAACGGTTCCAACGCTCGGAAGACCCGCCCAAGAAAGACCATTGGTCAAAGTTTGTGGTTGACCACTTCGATTGATGACGATCAAAGCATACTGGTTATTCTGACTCACTGAAATGGCAAGCGTATCAGAATCTTCCCACCATACGGTTCTATCTTTGGAGGTGAGTTGAGGATGGACTTGTCTCGCCAATGAAACAGTTTGTACCAATGATTGAACAGAAGCCTGTCGAGTATTCCAATCCCATTGCATGAGTTGGCGGTTGTCTGGATCATGATAGCCAGGCAATCCTATTTCATCACCATAATACATCAGAGTGGCACCGGGATGAGTGAGTAGCCAAGTCCAAGCCAATTTCAAGCGTTGATAAGGCTCATCCCAATCTGGATTCTCTGCGTCTACACGCCACTCTCCAGTTGAACACAATCCATCTCCATAGAGTGAAGAGACGTCTCCGGATGCATGGCTAATAAAGCGCTCAACGTCATGATTTCCTAAGAAGTTCGACATTGTGTGTTCATCAAAGAAGGACAATGATTGCTGTGATTCTATTTCTAAGTCAATTAGTTCCCCTTCATTTCGAGCCAAGACTTCTAATATTTTCCAATACAGCGCAAAATCAAATTGTCCATCGAGTAAGTCTGGTCCTAGATATTCTCGAAGCAACTCTCGATCTCCACTGAAGGTTTCTCCAACTGTATAAAAATCAAAGGGAGTGTTGGATGAATGTTCAATGTGTTTGTCGATTTGACGCTGTAAATTCCAGTGGACGGCCTTGGGCATATGTTTGACAGCATCTACTCGGAGTCCATCTATATTGTATTCTATGGCAAAGGATATGATGTCTTCAACACTCTTAACGGTGGGAGAAGGGTGACTGTAATCAATTGTCGGTACATAAGGTGCGAACCAACACGTTTCAGGTGCTTGATTCCAGTTGTCGTTATCCATACAAAGATGTTCAGTGGTGTACCAGTTTGGATGTTCTTCAAACCAGGGATGCTGATCATGAGTATGGTTTCCAACCCAGTCGATCAATACTCGTATTCCTCTATTGTGCGATTCTTCTATCAATGTGTGCAAGGTCTCGGCTGACCCAAAATGTTCTTCAAGAACACTATTTGATTGAGGCCAGTATCCATGGTATCCAGTAATGCTCATTCCACAGGCCCCTTCAAAGGTTCCACTGGGATTGTCGAGTGGACTGTTAATCCAAAGAGCATTCACACCCATTGCGTCAAGATAGTCAAGGTTGTCAATGATACCTTGCCAGTCACCACCAAGATAGTCTCCTGTGGGCCAATTGGTCTCATATTCTAGGTCATTGGTGGGATCACCATTGGCGAATCGATCAACGAATGGAAAGTACATGACGGCACTGTTCCAATCAAAGTCATCGGTCCAAAACGGAAGATGAATTGGGGAAGAAGCATCACCATCTGTTGAGATTCCTGTAATGGTTATGGTGTGTCGATCCACATTTTGAAGTGGGATGGACAATGTGGAGGTCCAATTATAAGAATCGATGATGCCATTGTACTCTACATTTATGGTTTCCAAGGTCTGTTCGGACTGCAGAGATAAAAGGATCGTAGTGTCGACAATCTCCCAATCTTCTATTTCTAGAACGTATGTTGTACACTGTGGTGTCGCAATTGAGTTGCAGGAAGACGAGCCTAGTTCACAAGTATTTTCAAAGGTTTGATTGGGATCACACTGAAACCAATCTCCATTTGGATCACAAGTCCATTGTTGTTGTCCTTCGTGTTCTACAACAAATTTATATGCCGTTTCTGTTTCAAGTTGCAGGTCGATACTCCAACGGTTGTTGAGTTGTGTCAATGGATGACTTGTTGTATTCCATTCGTTGAAATCTCCAGCGATGAAAACAGCAGTCGTTCCGGCAGGTGCTTCGTAGACAAAAGATTGTGTACACGTATTGTTGGAAGCATCTCCTGTCCCAAATTGCACATCAAATATTTCTACACCAACTTCGTCACATTGATCATATACGGTAATTTCAACAGAGGTGGTATCGTTAAAGGGAGTGCTGGTTGGTCTCAGTGTGAGCCATTCATCTTCTATCGTAGCGATAACTTCAGGGTTGGAACTTTGAACTTGTATCGTCAACTCGTCCAAACTTAGGCTAGAATCCAATATGATATCGGTCAGTGGAACACTCCAAATATCGTTTGCTTCAGCCTCTCGAAACTGAGGCGTATCCAAAATAGGTGGGATTTCATTGCGACAACAGCCTGAGAGCAGTACAAAGAAGAGTGTAAACATTGATCCATTTCCTGTGAAGTTCTTATGGTTTTTATTCTAATATCTCTTTTTTCCTGTACGCAAGAAAAGACTTGTCCAACTGATATGGCCAGTTTTGAAAAAACAGCACTTGCTATTGGAGTAACAAATCCTTCTCGTTCTTGGCATCAGGCTTCCTCAGAGGTTTCTGTGGAAGGGTTTTGTATGGATCGATATGAATACCCTAATATCAAAGGAGAATACCCCACGCACTCTGTTACCTGGGAAGAGGCCGTATCATTATGCGACTCTGTTGGGAAACGGTTGTGTTCGTCCGCTGAATGGGAATTGGCGTGTAGAGGAACAGAAGGACGGATGTATTCTTATGGCAAGCATCGCAATCGACAAACCTGCAATACGCCCATTGAAGGTCCAGGTCCCCAAGGTCGCAATGTTCCATATACTAAAAGTGGTGAAAAGGAAGATTGTAAAACCCCAGAAGGAGTATACGATCTAAATGGCTCTTTAAGTGAGTGGGTATCAGATCCATGGAGCGACTTTCCAGAACCCTTTGCCAAAAACGTTGTTGTATCTCCGGACACTTGGCGTACTCTACGTGGAGGGACTATGTGGAACCATACGTTCTATGGTCAAGATTGTACGAGTCGTCACGGCCATCGCTTGAGTGGTTGGAAGAATATGGATGACGGATTTCGATGCTGTATGGATCGCTAAACTGAACAAGACAGACTCAGTTGTCGGCAAGCTCACATCGATCCCCAATCCCATCTCCATCGATATCACTCTGTACATCCTGAAAGATGCCTGTGTGTACAGGAGACAAAATTAGGTCCGTAATGGGAGTGCCATTTTCGGTGAGTCGAAAGTACATACCCCATCCACCACCATTGTCGTGTACCTGTGTGAGAATGTAATTCCATCCTGCAGTCAAACTAGAGGGAAAAGTGTATCTATCTACCCCTGCACCTTGACAGAGTTGTGATTCCCCAACAAAAGTACCGTTGACCCACACACGTCCAGCATCGTCGGGTCCAAATTGTACATCGACAATTCTACTGGTATCACTGTATACCCAAATACCTGCAAACACATTTCGAGCGGGCGTTATATCCATCAGTCCAAGAATCGAATTGAAATCGATATGTCTGTCTGGACTTTCATAAAAAGACCAAGAGACTGGATCCTCATTGTAGTTTATGAGTGTATTCAGCAAAGAGGGTACAATGGCGGTTTCTGAAATCTCATAGATGTCATCAACCGTTTGACAAGTTCCGGTTTGCAATGCGGTGACAGTATGACCGGAAGTGAGAACCCACGTTTCAAAAAATCCATCGACATTGGGTGTGAACTCAACATTGCCATTGTTGCTGTGGAGGGGGCAATTGTCATCTTCATCCAATATGGAATCTCCGTCGTCGTCATCATCACAATTGTTTGCAAACGCATCTCCATCTACATCTTCTACTTCTGTTAAAATGGGTTCAATCAAGGTACAGCTATTCGAAAATATCTCCCATTCAATACTGTACTCCTCAACGGCGCTTCCAAAGATACCTTCAAGGCAATACGTGACTTCAGTCTCCGAAAAGTCTATTAGGTACCGAGCACTGGGGTCATTGATGGGTTCAATTCTTGGACACGTATCATCGATTGGTAGATCTGAATCCACCTCGATTCCATCTTCCAAAACATGAATCATCATCAAGTGAGAGCATTCTTCTTGTTCTGGATTGATCGTGAGTTCAATATAGTCGTTTTCTTCAAATAAGAAGGTGTAACAATCTGTGTCTTGTTCCCACAGCATTCCTCGCAGTACTCCACTGTTTCCCAAAAGGTTTGCCGTAAGATTCGAATCATTTGGTTCCAACTCGAATTCTCCAATCTCCAACACACAGTCTTCGTCACATCCATCAATATTCCAAAGGTTGTTGTCGTCACAACTCTCGTCTTCATCTACGATGCCATCACCACACTTTGGCAATAGACAATCTGTTCTACAGGCATCGGCACTATTTGCATTGGCTTCGCCATCATCACATTCCTCTGTTGGGGAATTGACAACGCCATCGCCACATTCTCCAATCTCCATTTCTGGTTCAGCAGAGTCTACTGCGGCTGTATCATCTGTATTTGTAGCTTCGGTGTCGCTGTTGACAGTATTGTCTTCTGCAGAAGGATTTTTATTTTCTGCACACCCGATATTGAGGAGTAATGCCACTCCTAATATTTTGTAAAGGACAGTGGCGGTGCGATTTATCCAAATAAAGGAAGCCATTCATCTACCTCAAACCCAGTTACGATAGGGTTGGTGTTTAAGCCAGCGACTTCGCGAAGAGCCGCATGTACATGACCTGGTGTCAAGATGACCCCATCACCATCGATTTCAAGCGTTTCGGGATTGACAGCCAAAGGCAGTTGGTCCGTATCTGTTCCACCGATTACACGTCCACCTTCAATATCAGAACCCATAAACATCATGGATCCAATAGACCAGTGGTCTTTTCCATTTCCATCATTGTAGTATGGAGTGCGGGCAAAGTCTGAACCGACGACAACATTAAACCGATCGGCTATTCCCAGTCGTTCGGCTTCTTGTCTTGCAAAAGCCATAGCTTGAACCACGCGCAACAACGGAGGCGTTTGAGTGGCATCGTGGTTGTTGTGGGTGTCGAATCCACCGATAGAAACATTCGCACTTACGGAGACACCTGCCGAGAAACACGCCATCGCAATCTGAATCTGACGTTCTAGATCATCGTCACGAAGTTCAGTTGGCATCGCAGCAACAAGGGATTGTAATTCAGAGTTGTCCGATTGAACGAGTTCCAACACTTGCATGGAATCTAGTGTTCTTGGCAAATGGTTTACACTTTGTACTCGACCAAGTCGCGCTTGTCGGGCCGCATGGATTTTCTCTTGGACACTGGGTGGTAAAAAGTGGGAGTCTGGATTGCTACTGTCGAGTCTATCGGGGTATGCCAATTCTTGTAGTGTACTGGTATTTGGCAAGCGTGTAACGGGTACAACACCTGCAGTTGCATCATAGCCACCGTTGCTAATAAATGCCAACGAGGGAGCATCATCAAGTGCTCCGGCAACAAGTGCAGAAAATGCTGGTCTATTGGGATCGGTGTGTCCACTCCAGGTCGCACGTGTTCCTTGTTCATGACCATTTGTTCCTACGTCAATACCGTTGATCACCAGCAACTCATTTTGAAACTCTGTATAAAAATCTTCCAATCCATCAATCGGAGGAACCAAAAAGTTTCCGACTTCCAATATTTCATCCGTAAAATAGGTGTTGATTGGTGCTACTTCAGTCTCATTTGCGCGCCCTTTTGGATCACAAACCATTGTTGGGTCCCATCCTCCCGACGCGTGAATGGTTAACCAAAAAGTACCGTTGTATCGTACTTGCTCTTGTGCATGCGCTTTTTGAATGGGAGACCATCCTGTAAGTGCCGATGGTACCAATAGTCCAGATCCTGCGATGCGAATGAAGCTTCTTCTTGAAAGGGATGTCATGTTAACCTCGGGTGTTATTCAAACAAAAAGTGGAAATCAGACAGCAGGTACACCATCACACCTCGCCATGCTCGAATGGTAAAATCAGGATCTTGACTAACTTGT
>ERZ807291.7263-NODE-7263-length-12936-cov-4.761432_pt1 | contig 12936 bp, 8 predicted proteins | sample MGYA00521257_ERZ807291 | MGnify/ENA primary metagenome ERZ807291 (study PRJEB31413, sample SAMN03169783) | marine metagenome | biome: Marine; feature: Water; material: Subsurface seawater | place: North Sea | collected 2011-04-28 | depth 1 m m ...
TCCAGATGTCGATAAAATTGATGGACTTTCACCAGTCATTGCCATTGAACAAAAGACAACAAGTAAGTCGCCAAGGTCTACTGTCGGAACAATTACCGAGATTTATGATTTTCTTCGCCTTTTATTTGCTAGAGCTGCTGATGCTTTCAGTTATGAAACAGGCGATAAAATGGTAAGCTACAGTGACGAGCAGATTAAAGATTTAATTCTAGAATCTTTTAAAAACAAACGTATTAATATTCTTGCGCCAGTGATTCGCTCACGAAAAGGACATTACCGTGAGCTTTTTGAACAAATTGCTAAGCAAGGATTTGTAAAAGTGCGTACAGATGGAGAAATCGTTGACCTTGAAAAAGGCATGAAACTAGACCGATACAAAACACACGATATTGAAATTGTAATCGATAGATTAAAAATCGATGAAACTAGTGATAACAAGAAACGTTTGATGGAATCCATAAATACAGCGATGTACCATGGTGATGATGTACTTATTGTCATAGACCAAGATACAAACGAACCTAGGTACTTTAGCCGAAATTTAATGTGTCCATCGTCTGGAATCTCCTATCCAAATCCAGAGCCTAATAATTTTTCTTTCAACTCGCCAAAAGGCGCATGCCCTAAATGCAATGGTATTGGAGAATTATATGTAGTAAATGATAAAAAATTAGTTCCTGACGAAACGCTTTCTATTAAAAATGGTGCATTAGCACCACATGGACCTCAAAAGAAAAGTTGGATTTTCAAACAGTTTGACACAATTGCGCAACGTTACGATTTTAAATTATCTGATGCTTGGAAAGACATCCCTGAAGTGGCTAAGCAAGTTATTCTTCATGGCGGTAAAGATAAATTTACAATTGAAAGTAAGCTATTAGGTGTAGCTAGAGATTATAATATCGATTTTGAAGGTGTTGCGAATTTTATTGAAAGCCAGTATAAATCTAACTCAAATTCTCTTGTCCGTTGGGCAAAAGAATATATGGATAAAGTGAAGTGTCCAACATGCGAAGGCTCGAGACTGAGAAAAGAATCATTGTACTTTAAAGTTGATGGAAAAAGTATCGCAGACCTAGTGAATATGGATATCGTTGAACTTGGCAAATGGTCAGAAAACTTATTAGATAGGCTTTCAAACAAGCAAAAAAAAATCTCAGAGGAAATCATTAAAGAAATACAAGCACGGATTCAATTTCTTTTAGATGTAGGACTCACCTATTTATCCTTAAACCGAAGTTCAAAATCATTATCAGGTGGTGAAGCGCAACGTATCCGATTGGCTACTCAGATTGGTTCTCAATTAGTAGGTGTTCTTTACATTTTAGATGAACCTAGTATAGGATTACATCAACGCGATAATGAAAAATTAATTAACTCTTTGGAATCACTCAGAGATGTTGGTAACTCGGTTATCGTTGTAGAACACGACAAAGATATGATTGAGCGTGCAGACCATGTCATAGATATTGGACCTTTTGCAGGAAAACACGGAGGTGAAATTATTAGTGAAGGTACTCCAAAAGAATTACTAAAACATAAAACACTCACAGCAGATTATCTTAATGGTCAGAAAGAAATAGCCATACCAAAAAAACGCCGAAAAGGTAATGGTAAAAAAATAGTTCTCAAAGGTTGTACTGGGAATAATTTGAAGGATGTCTCTGTTGAATTTCCGTTAGGTCAAATGATTGGTGTCACTGGCGTTTCAGGTAGTGGGAAATCGACATTAATTAATGAAACACTTTACCCAATTTTGAATGCACATTACTTTAATGGTGTAAAAAAACCCATGCCATATAAAAGTATCAACGGTTTAGAACATATCGATAAGGTCATTGACATTAACCAATCACCAATTGGTAGAACACCACGAAGCAATCCTGCAACCTATACCAAAACCTTTGACGAAATCAGAAAGTTATTTGCCATGATACCAGAAGCTATGATTCGTGGTTATAAACCCGGTCGTTTTAGTTTTAATGTTGCTGGTGGACGTTGTGAAACATGTAAAGGTGGTGGTTTAAGAGTTATTGAAATGAACTTTTTACCTGATGTATATGTCGAATGTGAAACTTGTCAAGGTAAACGCTTTAATCGTGAGACGCTAGAAATCAGATATAAAGGAAAATCTATAAGCGATGTTTTAAATATGACAATTGAAGAAGCTGTAGGCTTTTTTGAACATATTCCAAAAATTTACAGAAAACTAAAAACTATAGCAGATGTTGGATTAGGATATATTACATTGGGCCAACAAAGTACAACGCTTTCTGGTGGCGAAGCACAGCGTATTAAATTAGCCACTGAATTGAGTAAACGTGATACTGGAAATACATTTTACATTCTTGATGAGCCAACATCCGGACTTCATTTTGAAGATATTAATGTGCTAATGAAAGTATTGAATAAATTAGCCAATAAAGGTAACACAGTTTTAATTATTGAGCACAATTTAGATGTCGTAAAAACCGTTGACTACATCATAGATATTGGATACGAAGGTGGAAAAGGTGGCGGAGAAGTTGTAGCAAAGGGTACACCAGAACAAATTATTAAAGACAAAAAGAGCTACACGGCAAAATTTTTGAAGAAAGAATTAAATGAATACATATAATTAGCTGTCATAATACAGCGAATAATTACAAATTTTAATAATGAGAAAAGAAAGACAATACAAAGGTTGGAACGAAATAAAAACTAATGACTCTTGGGCAATTTTCAAAATCATGGGAGAGTTTGTAAACGGTTATGAAAAGCTTAGTAAAATTGGGCCTTGTGTATCTATATTTGGTTCTGCAAGAATTAAACCTGAGCACAAGTATTATAAATTGGCTGTTGAAGTTGCAGAGAAGATTGTAGATAGTGGTTATGGTGTTATTACCGGTGGTGGTCCAGGTATAATGGAAGCTGGGAATAAAGGTGCGCACATAGCAGGTGGTACTTCTGTAGGTTTAAATATCGAATTACCTTTTGAACAACATGACAACCCATATATTGACAATGATAAGAGTCTTGATTTTGATTATTTCTTTGTCCGTAAGGTTATGTTTGTAAAATACTCTCAAGGTTTTGTTGTTATGCCAGGTGGTTTTGGGACATTGGATGAATTATTTGAAGCTATTACACTTATACAAACACATAAAATTGATACGTTCCCTATTATCTTAGTTGGAACCAAATTCTGGGGCGGTCTTGTAGATTGGATTAAGAATACGCTTCTAACAGAAGGAAATATCAGTCCAAAAGATTTGGATTTAATTCATGTTGTAGATACAGCAGATGAAGCTGTTGAAATTTTGAATAACTTCTACAAAGAGTCCGAGTTAAGTCCTAATTTCTAATTGTAATTTGATTAAAAAAGCCCTCATATTCTTAAGTGTTTGCCTAATTTCATTTTCGAGTTATGCTCAAAATGTTATTAATATTATTGGTACTGTTAATCCTGACAATAAATCAATTACGATATCTCAGACTGTTATTTATAAAAATACTTCTGATGACACTTTAAAAGAAGTATATCTTAGTAACTGGAATAATAGTTATTCTACAAAATCTACAGCATTAGCAAAACGTTTCGAAGAGGAATTCAGTACTAAGTTTCATTTAGCTAAAGACAAGCAACGTAGTTTTACAACCATTGAAAGCGTTATAGATAAAGACAATAATTTACTCGAAAGTAGGCATTTAAAAAATCAGATTGATATATTAAAAGTCAATTTAAAAAATCCCCTGAAACCTAATACTTCTTTTCAACTTAAACTAAAATATACCATCGTTTTACCAGATGCAATCTTTACAGATTATGGATTTACTGAAGATGGTAATTTTGAATTAAAGGATTGGTATATTACTCCTGCTGTTTATGATGGTAAATGGCAATACTACAGTAACAAGAACTTAAATGATTTATATGTACCAAAGTCTGATATTTCAATTCAGCTTACCTACCCTAGCAATTATTATATTACTACTGAACTAGATAGTAAGATTATAAATAGCAATTCAGAAACTACAACCATAAAACTAAAAGGCCAAGACAGGGTTCATACTTATTTATCTTTAAATAAAAATACAACCTTTAATAAAGTGACTACTGATGATTTTACAGTCATTACAGACATAGAAGAAAAGCGAGTATCACCTCAATCCAGAGCTATAATAGCTGATAGAGTGACTAATTTTTTATCAGAAAACCTTGGTCAATATCCTCATAAAAAATTACTTATAAGTCAAATAGAGTATAATAAAAACCCTCTTTATGGTTTAAATCAACTACCAAGTTTTTTTCGTCCATTTAAGGACGATTTTCAGTACGAGTTAAAACTATTAAAAACAGCTCTAAATAAATACATTGAAAATATTCACATCACAAACCCTAGGAAAGAACATTGGCTAAACGATGCTTTAAGTATCTATTTTTTAATGAAATATATTGAGGATTATTATCCAGACAGTAAGTTATTAGGGACTTTATCTAAAATTTGGGGTGTTCGTTCTTTCCATATCTCAGATTTAGATTATAATTTTCAGTATTATTTATATTCCATGGAAGCCGCTAGGAAAAATAATGACCAACCCATTACAACCTCAAAAGATTCACTCACTAAATTCAATGCAAATATTGCGGGTAGATACAAGGCAGGTATTGGATTAAACTATCTTGATGATTATACGGAGGATATTGATTTAAGAGATTTAATTAAAGTATATTTAGAAGAAAACTCACTTAAAGAAGCTTCACCTAAAAATTTCGAAGCTTTCCTAAAATCTAAAACTAATAAAAATATTGATTGGTTTTTTTCTGATTATTTGAATACTCGAAAGAAAATAGACTACAAGATATCTAGAGTTAAAACTACTGAAGATTCTATTATATTAACCATAAAAAATAAACGAAACAATTCTGCACCAATTTCACTATTTAGTTTAAAAAACGATTCTGTAGTTAATAAAATATGGATTGATAGTATTAGTAAATCAAAAACGCTTTCTATACCAAAAGATGGAGCAGATAGATTGGTATTAGATTATGACAATGTAATACCAGAGTTTAATCAAAGAGATAACTACAGGTCTACAAAAGGTTCTTCATTTTGGTCAAAACCGTTACAATTTAGATTATTTAAAGATATCGAGGATCCATATTATAATCAAGTGTTTTTTATGCCTCTCGTACAGTTCGAGAATATATATGATGGTTTGACATTGGGTACAAAAGTGTATAACAAAACTATATTAAGAAAGCGTCTTAACTATCGATTTTCACCACAATATGCTTTGAACTCTAAGTCTCTAACAGGTTCCGGGACCGTATTCTATACTCATAATTTAGAAGACAGCAATTTATTTAATATTACTTATGGAATAAGTGCTAGCTATCGCTCTTTTGCACAAGACGCTTTTTTTAGACGATTACGCCCAAATATATCTTTTATATTCAGAGATAAAAATGATTTAAGGTCAGATAAGAGGCATTCACTAAGCTTGCGTTATGTAGATATTGCAAGGAGTATTGGTCCAAATGCTGTAATAAGTGATATCGACGAAGAGCCTGATTATGGTGTGCTAAATCTCAGGTATGTGAAGTCTAGCCCTGGAATAATAAATTTTTCAAGATTTTTTGCAGATTTTCAGGTTTCAAGTAATTTTAGCAAGTTTGCTTTAAATTATGAGTTTCGTAAACTCACAAAAAATAATAGAAATTTTAATTTAAGATTGTTTGCTGGGACATTCTTAAGTAATAAAACAGATCCAGATTCTAATTTCTTTAGTTTTGCATTAGATAGACCAACAGATTATTTGTTTGATTTCAACTACTTGGGGCGCTCAGAAGACGCAGGTATATTTAGTCAGCAAATAATTATAGCTGAAGGTGGTTTTAAATCTAAATTAGATACAGCTTTTGCAAACCAATGGATGGCTACAGCAAACTTTAGTACCTCATTATGGCGTTACATTCAATTTTACGGAGATATTGGCTTTCTGAAAAATAAATTTAGCAGCGCAAATTTTGTATATGATTCCGGAATAAGACTAAATCTAGTTGAGGATTATTTCGAAATTTTCTTTCCACTATATTCTAATAATGGTTGGGAAGTTGGTCAGCCCAATTATGACCAAAAAATACGCTTTATGTTTACTGTAGACCCACAAGTTTTACTGGGTTTATTTAGACGTAAATGGTATTAACATATTCTTATTGAAGTGTTAATATTTTAATTTTTTTTACATATTCTTCAAATTATACACGTTTTATTAAGAATTATTCAAATTTATAACGCTTTTTTACATTGCAAAATATTTCAATAATGACTACTTTTGCAAGACTAAATTCTTAGAGCTGATGAAGTCCAATACTGATACAAAAACAGAGATTACATTTGAAGATTTTAAAACTGAAGTTTTAAATGACTATAAAACTGTAGTTACTAGTAGAGAATGTAGCTTGCTTGGACGACGAGAAGTATTGACAGGTAAGGCTAAGTTTGGGATTTTTGGTGATGGGAAAGAAGTGCCGCAAATAGCATGGGCAAAATCATTCCAAAATGGTGATTTTAGAAGCGGATATTACCGTGACCAAACCTTTATGATGGCTATTGGGGAATTAACTATCGAACAATTTTTCGCAGGATTGTATGCCAATACAGATTTAAAAGAAGAACCAATGTCAGCTGGTCGTCAAATGGGAGGTCACTTTGCAACTCACAGTTTAGACGAGCAAGGAAATTGGAAAAACCTAACTGAACAAAAAAACTCAAGTGCCGATATCTCTCCTACTGCTGGACAAATGCCTAGACTTTTGGGACTGGCACAAGCCTCGAAAATTTACAGAAATGTAAATGGCATTGACACTACTAATTTCTCAAAAAAGGGTAGCGAAATTGCCTGGGGAACTATTGGAAATGCTAGTACAAGTGAAGGTCTTTTTTTTGAAACTATAAATGCTGCTGGAGTTTTACAAGTACCAATGATTATTAGTATTTGGGATGACGAGTATGGCATTTCAGTTCATGCAAAACACCAAACAACTAAAGAAAATATCTCTGAAATCTTAAAAGGATTTCAACGAGATGAAGATAATAAGGGTTACGAAATCTTCCGTGTCAATGGTTGGAATTATGCTGAATTAATCGACACCTATCAACGTGCTGCACAAGTAGCACGTAAAGAGCATGTACCAGTAATGATTCATGTAAAAGAATTAACACAACCACAAGGGCACTCGACATCTGGTTCTCATGAGCGCTACAAAGATACTGATAGACTTGCATGGGAAGCAGAATATGATTGTAATGCACAGATGCGTAAATGGATGATTGAAAACAATATTGCGTCTGATGAAGAATTAGTAGTCATCGAAAAAAACATAAAAAAAGCTGTTAGAGATGGTAAAAAAGCAGCTTGGTCTGCTTTTATAAATCCATTAAAAGCTGAAAAAAATGAAGCTATTTTACTATTAGAACGTGTTGCAAAAACTAGTACTAATGTTGTATTCATTACAAAACTCAAAAATGATTTAGCTTCTATTGATGAGCCATTAAGAAAGGATATACTTTCTGTGACAAGAAAAGCTTTGCGTTATGTAGTTTCTGAACAGTCTAATGGAAAGACTGAATTGCAAAATTGGATTAACAACTACATCAATACAATACAACCAAAATACAGCTCATACTTACACAGTCAGTCAAATAGAAAAGCTACTAATCAAGCCGAAGTCCAACCAACTTATAATTCAGATGCTGAAGAAGTAGATGGACGTGTAATCCTTAGAGATAATTTTGAAGCTCTATTTTCAAATTATCCTGAAGCATTAGTTTTTGGTGAAGATGCAGGACATATTGGAGATGTCAATCAAGGTTTAGAAGGCTTACAAGAAAAGTTTGGAGAATTACGAGTATCTGATACAGGAATTAGAGAAGCCACTATTTTAGGTCAAGGTATCGGAATTGCTATGCGTGGTTTAAGACCCATAGCCGAAATACAATATTTAGATTATATTCTTTACGCATTACAGATCATGAGTGATGATCTGGCAACTCTACAATACCGCACTAAAGGACGCCAAAAAGCACCATTAATCGTAAGAACAAGAGGTCATAGACTCGAGGGTATTTGGCATTCAGGGTCACAAATGGGTGGTGTACTAAACTTGATAAGGGGTATACACGTTTTAGTGCCTAGGAATATGACTAAAGCCGCAGGTTTTTACAATACACTCATGGACAGTGATGAGCCAGCGCTTATAGTTGAGTGTCTTAACGGATATAGATTAAAGGAAAAAATGCCAAATAACATTGGTAAATTTAAAACACCATTGGGTGTCGTAGAAATCATAAAAGAAGGAGGAGATATAACCTTAGTATCTTATGGTTCTATACTCAGATTGGTAGAACAAGCAGCAAAAGAATTATTAGAAGTTGGTATTAATGCAGAGATTATAGATGTTCAATCGCTACTACCATTTGACATTAACCATGATATTGTAAAAAGTGTTTCTAAAACTAACCGCTTAATGATAATTGACGAAGATGTTTCTGGTGGTGCCTCTGCTTACATACTAGATGAAATATTAAACAAACAAAATGCTTATAAATATTTAGATAGCCAACCAAAAACGCTAGCAGCACAACCACACAGGCCTGCTTATGGTACAGATGGTGATTACTTCTCAAAACCTTCTGCTGAAGATATTTTTGAAGCTATATATAATGTAATGCATGAAGCTAACCCAATAAACTTTCCAAAGCTGAGATAAATAAAAGTTAACTAATAGTAAAACCTTCCAAATCAAGAAGGTTTTTTTATTTATCACAGTTGCAATGTAATATATCAAAATTTAGTCTAATATTTTTTTAGTAACTTTAAATTTCACATTTAAACTGAATAACACCATGTTAAAATCCAATTACAATGACTTAGCCTTACTATTAACAAGAATCGGATTTGGTGGATTAATGCTTATTAATCATGGAATACCCAAATTAGATAAGCTGAACGGTCCTATAGAATTTGCTGACCCAATTGGTGTTGGAGCGACTGCTTCTTTAATTTTATGCTTAATTGGAGAGTTTTTAGCTCCAGTTTTAATAATCATAGGGTTAAAAACTAAATTAGCAGCAATCCCAGCTGCAATAACAATGGGTGTTGCTGCCTTTATCGTTCATGGTGCTGACCCGTTAGCTAAAAAAGAAATGGCTTTATTATACTTTATTGCTTTTGTAGCTATCTTTTTAGCAGGACCAGGGAAATTTTCTATTGACGGAAAAAAAGGAAGATAAGCCTCCAAATAATACAGTACTAAAAATGTTTGTCATGAGTTGCATCGTGTTTGTCGAAATTCGTTGCAACTCATTATCATTTGTAAGAGTTTAGCTGAAACTTTTAAAACAAAAATTATGAAATCAAGAATTGTAGTATTATTAGGGCTTATATTATTCAGTTCATGTATTGTAAAATCTATTCAGCCATTTTACATCAAAAATTCTGAATCATTTAATGAAAAGCTTATTGGCTCATGGTCAGATAATAAGAAAGGCTCATGGGAAGTATTATCTTTTGAAGAAGAATTCAAAAAGGAAAACTCAAAAGAAGGAAATGCAAAATTTAAATTATCAAAAGAAGATATCAAGTTATACGAAACCTATAAAAATGGGTATTTTATAAAGTACGTAAAAAAAGAAAGTGAAGCCATGTTTATAGGTGTTCCATTTAAAGTAGATAACCATTTTTTCATTGACTTTGTTCCTTTTGAGTTTGATAGTGACGATATTAGTAAACTTGTTGGGCAGCACCTTTTAAAAACACATTCTACAGCATTAGTAGAGATTAATGGTAATGATTCTATTAATTTGAAATGGTTATCAGAAAAAGCAGTGGGCACTTTACTAGAACAAAAAAAATTAAGATTAAAACATGAAATAACTGGCTTGGATGAAGACCTTGTTTTAACTGCTTCAAGTCAAGAACTCTATAATTTTTTAAAGAAATTTATGTCCTCAGATTTTGATGATAAATGGGATAATGATGATATTTATACATTAACACCTGACAATGCAAAACCTTAATATCAATAGCATTTTAAAAAAAAGCAATTACCACAGACCATTGTTGTTCAATAGTGTACTGTGGTCATTGGCTTTTATAATTCTGTTGTTTATTTTTTCTAAAGGTCAAATACCGATTACTGCAGATTACACATACACATTAGGGTTTTTGTTGGTAATAGCTGTTCCAGTGTGTATTAACTTTTACGTACTCATTCCTCGGTTTTTAAGGCAAGAACGCTATATCGTATACCTCTTGTTATTTACAACAATTTTAATTAGCTCGGCTTTCATAAAAAGTTTTCTTTTTGGTAACTTATTAGACTTCATTTTTCCAAATTATTTCTTTGTATCATACTTATCAAAATCTGATATTTTTTTAACATATAGTATTTTTTTAATCACCACTACCCTTTTTAAACTTACTGAAGATTGGTTTTATTTTAATAAAAATCAAAATCAGGTTTTGAAAATTCAGAACCAACATATACAAACACAACTATCGGCATTACGTGCACAAATAAATCCACATTTCTTATTTAATTCGCTAAATGTTATTTATGCAATGGCTTTGGAAAAAAAGGAGAATATCACAAAGGCTATTGTAGAGTTGTCGGATGTTTTACGCTATGTAATTTATGATTCGGATACCGAACGCGTTACTTTAAAAGAGGAATTAAAACTGATTCAGAATTACATTGCATTTCAAAAATACCGTGGACACTCTGAAAATACAGTTGCACTAAACACGGATATTGAAAACGACAACTTTAAAATTTACCCAATGCTATTGTTACCATTATTAGAAAACGCCTATAAATATGGGTTTTCTGGCAGTGACACTTCGGAAAAAATTGAAATACAATTAACCCAAAAGCAATCCAATTTTAAGTTTAAAATTCAGAATTCTAGTCAAGATATAGATCATAATTTAGACGATAATTACTCTGGTGTTGGATTAGAAAATCTAAAGAACAATCTTAACTTAGTTTATCCAGATAAGCATAAATTTAACATAGCAGAAACAAAAGACCGTTTTACTGTGGTTATAGAAATTGAAGATGAGCAATAATAAAACCATTTCCTGTATTATTATTGATGACGAGTTATCGTCACAAAAGGTTTTACAGCATTTTGTCTATGAGACAGAAGTCTTGGAGTTGAAGCAAACTTGCAATAATAGTGCAGAAGCATTTAAGTATTTGCAATTACACCCTAAAATAGATTTACTGTTTCTGGACATAAATATGCCCAGACAATCTGGCTTAGATTTTTATAAAAGCTTACAGCATCCACCTGCAGTTATTTTCACAACCGCTTATCCGCAATACGCAGTCGAAGGGTTTGAGGTCGATGCTACCGACTATTTACTAAAACCCATTGCTTATGAACGCTTTTTAACAGCCATAAACAAAGTCCTGAATACTAATAATACATCTTCGAAAAATGATTTTATAATTCTTAAGGAAAATAAGGCACTTCACAAAGTTATGGTCGCTGACATATTGTTTGTTGAAGCTTATGGAGACTATGTCAAAGTGCATTTAGAAGATAAGTTTATAACTACCCACAGCACCTTTTCGCGCTTTGTTGAGCAGTTGCCAAAATATTTTATCAAAACCCATAAATCGTTTAGTATTAACTTGAATAAGATGCGTGCGTTATCAGGAAATCAAATTACCGTAGATTCGCATACTGTCCCAATTGGGCAAACCTACAAAGTACAAGTACTAAAAGCTTTAAATATCAATACATGAAAGCCGCCACCATCGTTACCATAAAAAAAGAACTGCAACATTTACCAAAGGAAGATTTGCTACAATTGTGTTTGCGATTAGGGCGTTTTAAAAAAGAAAACAAGGAACTACTCACCTATTTGCTATTCCAAGCACATGACGAGGAAAGCTATATCGAAAGTATTAAAGAAACCTTAGACGAGATCTTTAAAGTAATGAATACCGATAGTTATTTCTATATGAAAAAGACCATCCGTAAAATTCTAAGACAGATTAAAACCTTTAGCCGTTATAGCATTACAAAAACTACAGAAGTAGAATTACTTATTTACTTCTGCCAACGACTAAACGAGCTTAAACCTAATATTCATCGAAATCGAACTTTAGATAATTTATACCAACGACAAATTATATCTATAGAAAAGAAAATAACTGGATTTCATGAAGATTTACAATATGATTATCGGTTGCAGCTGGAAAAATTGTAAAAATTATACTTTATGTTTGAATAACCAAATTTACTTTTTAATTAATTTAATTAATAAAATCAAATTTTATTGGCAATTACTTCAAATCTAATAATCATTTGATTAATAATTCCGTTTAGAATTTTCTTCCTAGGTATTTTATTAAAAAAAAATAGGATATATAAAGCGCATAAAAGAATTAGAAAGTCAGAATAAAAAAATTAACTAAACATTTCTTGATTCTTAAAACATTCTAATTATTCATCAAGGTTTTAATCGTTTTAAATTGTAGCTTTTATTAATAAATCATAAGCTATTCCCATCCAAAATTTCTTAATTTAGCACTTCAAAACTTTGATTCTCGTAACATGAAGAATACTGCATTATCTGCAACACACGAAGCTTTAGGTGCTAAGATGGTTCCTTTTGCTGGCTACAATATGCCTGTACAATACGAAGGCGTTAATATAGAGCACGAAACCGTTAGAAATGCACTTGGTGTATTTGATGTGTCTCACATGGGCGAGTTTTTAATCGAAGGTCCAAACGCTTTAAATTTAATCCAAAAAGTATCTAGCAATGATGCCTCCAAATTAGAAATCGGAAAAGCGCAATACAGCTGTTTACCCAATGATGATGGTGGAGTTGTAGACGATTTAATTATTTATAAAATCAAAGACGAAACCT